>JAABUK010001260.1_pt1 | contig 49000 bp, 48 predicted proteins | sample 5559141 | NCBI WGS metagenome assembly JAABUK01 (sample SAMN10711869, study PRJNA513367) | rock metagenome | isolation source: Antarctica rocks | place: Antarctica: Victoria Land, Pudding Butte nord | collected 2016-01-03 | reverse complement strand
CGAGGCTCCATAATCCGTAGTCTACGTGTCATTTGGACTAGGCAAATCTCATGATGATAGGACTGCCGCTGAGTCAATGTGCTTTGTACATTGGCCTATGTAAGTGACAAGGTGGTGGAACTTCGGCTCGGCTATTTCGCGCTAGCAAGCGCATTCAACGCGCGTATGTCCAAATGTAAACACTGCATGGACGTTAATTCATTCATGCACAAGGGCACCCTTGGCATCGCAGTATCTCGATCCCAAGCTCGGTACTCCGATGTTCCAATAATCCAATACCCAAGACCCAATGGCGACAACCACCCACTCGCGCTCTCCCTCCCCCGCCCCCGCTCCTCCCCAGACACAAACCCCCGGCCCCCGCGCCATCGCCTTGACCAAAGTCTTCACGGGCGCCCTCAATAAGACGATCCAGACCTGCTCCTATGCCAACTTTGCCGCCTGCTTCCCAACCTCCGCAAAATATGCCGATAACATTCTACAAGTCGTTTGGAAGCAGATAGTAGGAGGCATTGAGGAGAAGTCGAAGCGGGAATTCGAGGAGATCCTCATCGAGAAGGATGTAGTCAATGGACTGAATGAGTTGGAGAGGCTCGTCGGAACTGCCAAGGCGAGAAGAGAGGGTGGGGGTGAGGGTGTGCTACCGAGTGAACCGTGAGTATGGCCCTTTTGGAGTTTCTAGCACGCCATTTTCTGTCTATTACAAGACTCGTGTGGCCATTCGGAAGATATCTACCGCGACACTGGGCTGACACAACAACTCCTGGTTTTCATAGGCCGCATACCCTACCCCCACAATCGCTCTATCTCGCCCACCTAGCTCCCTACCTGGCCTCGACACAGGCGCAACTCGAAACCCAACTCCAGACAGTACAAGCAGAAAACGCACAATTGGCACAAGGAGTTGAAACACAAAGAGACGAAGTGGAAAGGCTAGTGAGTGGATTGGAGGCCGTGATAGCCGACTTGGAAGGAGCGAATGTGGTTATGGGAGAGGTTATCAATGGAGGAGAGATGAGGCAAGAAGCTATGGAGGTAGAGACCGAGATTGGTGGGAGGTCAAGAGAAAGTAGGCTATGAGACAGAACGATACCGGGATATGAAGGCGTCTGGAGTTCGCTTGCTGGTCGAGGCGCAAGCTGGACCATTTTACTCGATATCTTACCACATACAGTCGGTGCTTACCCTTGTCAGCTTCCTCAAGAGACGTCGCGATGGTTATCAATACTCCAGACTTTACATCTCTTTCGAATTCTGCCGTAAAATTACGGTGCACGACCTCGAAGATCGACCAGATAGCTTCGCTTGCCTTGAACGCCCATGATCCTAGATAGGCTCGGCATCCACCAATCAATGTCGTGTGCGGCGTCAATCATCCACAGATGTCCGCCATCATCATTATCCATGCGTTCGTCAGTAATCACGCCTTTATGCATATGCCCACAGATGACTGAGGGGATTATTCAGCATGTTTACTAAACAGCACCTTCACTCTTCCTTGGGCAATGAAACAGGACAAGAGCTTGCATAAATGGTCAGGTCTCCCGGCTTAGACAGACGCACAAACCCGAACGCCCAACATGGGCTCTCTTGAAATCTTCGCAAGAAGCGCATCCACCGGCTACGGCACCCTCACTACCACCATCGACCGCTCTATCATCCACGCAACCATCAACAACCCACCCATCAACCTATGGGACTACAAGCTCTCAGACGACTTCTCCTCCTTCATCGACTCCCTCGCCGCCAACAGTACCGGCGTAAAAGTTGTCACCATCGCCTCCGCAAACCAAGACTTCTGGATCTCTCACTACGACATCCACGCCCTCTCGAACACTGACCCCATCAAGCCGCCTGGAGACCCCGTCCTTCTCGGTGAGCAGCTGCTTAGAACGCGGACGAATCTGGCGACCCTCCCTGTAATCTTCATCGCGGAAATCAACGGCCGTACAAGCGGCGCAGGCAACGAAGTCGCCGTCCAGTGCGATATCCGTTACGCCGGTCCAGCCACTCGCTTGTCCCAGTTGGAAATCGCTTTCGGCCTTCTCCCCGGAGCAGGCGGGGTGCAATTCCTCGTCAAACTGATCGGCCGTGCCCGCGCACTCGAATACATCTTGTCTGCACGTCCGATCGATGCCGCTACCGCAGCAGCTATCGGCTGGGTGAATTGTGCTTTTGATTCTGCACAGGAGCTGAGTCTGGCAGTGGATGCGTTGGCGCAGAGGATCGCGACTTGGCCGGAGCAGGGGTTGAGGGCTGTGAAGGAGAGCGTTAATAGGCAGAAGCCTAGTGATGCGGACTTGGACGGCGATAACGCTGTGTTTTTGCAGTTGGCGAAGACGAGTGTGACGCAGGCTGCTGCTGACGAATTTTTGGCGTTGGGAGATGAAATTCGTGGATCGTTTGAGCTGAATGTGCCAGATGATTTGGCAGAGATAGTACCACCCGGGCAGTGAGTGATCAGCACTATCCTCGCTCTTGCCGGACATCATGTCCCCATAAAAACGACGATGGAAAAGGATGTCAGGATGGTTTTGAAGGATGTTCTGAGCAGTACTAGGTTCAAACATGCTACACAAATATATATCATTCGTGACTTTGATCAACGTCTGGCATGGGGCTTTCGATCGGAACAAAGAGGAGTGGCTCACGTCTATAGGCATATCGACTTGTCGTGGAGCGGACAATTGACCTTTGACGGCCGTGAAGCCACTGACATGGCGTTGGACTATGGTTCTTAGCACATGTTGTCAATTAAACTGTACCGAGCTCTCCTCGATTGTGCCGATGTAGCAAGTTGCGCATCATGCTCCGGTCGAAATCATGCTGCTTACTGTACCAAAGGCTTATACGAACAGTTGTTGTAGCTTTTGCAGGACTTCTTCCCCTAGAAGACCTTCGTCTTTCATCTCTTCCACCATCGTCTCTACAAGGTCTCGCCGAAGCTTGATCAGCTTCACCAATTTCTGCGTATCACCAGCAAGAGCAGCCGTAAGAGCTTCTTTGATATCTGCTTCGTCCTGTACTTCCTCGTCGTCTTTACTTCTCTCCCCTAGGGCGCCTGCCCCGTGGTAGTAAATTTCGGCGTTTCTAAGCAGAGTAGGCATGCTTTTGATAGCAAGGTCATATCTCAGCGGTGCATCTCCCAAGCGTAAGCGCAACATCTCGCAGTCGCCTCTTCGAAGATGAATGAGAGGAAGATTAGAAGCGTTTGGGATTTTTGAAGCAGCAGTGAGACTTTCTAGAGCTTTGGTGATGTGCTTCCAGCATAAGCTGGCCACTCGAGGTATTTCCTCCAGCTGTGCTTTCGGTACTGAGGCTTGCACACTCGTATTGAATGACAATTCCGCGTCAGCCCTATCGCAAAGGCCTTTTGGATCGCTGGCCAGGGTAAGCTCTGGGCTAGTGAATGCAGAGGTCATCTCACGCTCATAGGTAAGGAGGTCAAGACGTCCAATCTGGAAACCGGCGTCCGATATGGCAGCTACAAACTTGGCCTTGGCAAGCGCTGCTTCGTGTTGACGGGTCGTAGCTCCAAGGTAGTAACTTACTTTACCTTGGAGTATGCTACGGTAATACTCTTCTATCCAAACGAGGCCACTGTGCCCTTGAGTATGACTAAGATTGCAAAGTGTTGTCAATGTTTCTAATTGTGCGATCGCAGTGTCCAGCAGAGCGTCTTTCGTGATGGGCTCTTCGACCGAAGCCCAAACTTCCTCTTCCGACACGTTAGATCCGGTGCAACTGATATTGCTTGGTTCTCCAATGGCATCAGTCGGAGGGTCATCTGCCGCTTCAGCGGCTTCTTTCCGAGCTTGCTCGTACTTATATTCTTGAAGATTCAGGCATCGTTGGAATAGCTCTAAAGCTTCCTGCAGCAAGCGTAGAGCATGATCCTGTTCGTCTTTCCGTGATTTTCTACCTTCCGTTATGGCTTCAGCAAGACTTGTCAGCACCTGGGCTGTATTGCTAGTAATCGTCAGCCCCATTCAATTTATTTCCTTATGATATATACAAGAGAAGATCAGGACTATCTTGTTCGATCTTCAGAGCAATCCTGTGAGAGTCAAGGGCCACGCTCAAGAGATCGGTGAGTGCCGTTGGCAAGTATACGAGCAGCCTTGGTTGCTGAGTTACTTCATACTGGATCCGAGCTCTGGATTGGCTTAGCGAAATCTTTGGATAGACCGGGTGGGTGTTTCACTTATTGTAAGCCAGATCAAAAGAGGTGGGAAACCTCTGTAGACCGGCATCGTATGTCTCAGTCGCCCGGATAAAGAATCTCAAAGACTTGGCAGCATCCCCGGCTCGCCATTTTTCGCCAGCTTCTTCACAATCCACGCCAGCTATACATCTGTTTAGTCGAATGCTATATGCTCTCGTCAGCGAGCTCACCTGCTAGATAGTCGTTCTCAGACTCGGGTGCCTTATTGAATTAATCACGAAGCCATGATAAAGGCTTGAACGCTTGCACCAACCTCTTCTCTGGCCTTGGTCGCATTCTTCTTCTTGGGGTGTAGAAAGTCCTTGCGCTTGGGCATCTTTGTCAATCCGAAGAGTAGAGTATCTCTGCAAGGTCTCATTGGTGGAGAGAAGCTAATCTCGCTTTCTCATACCTGACCCAAACGCTAACCGCTCAGCACGTGGCACTTAGTTCTAGCCATTCCACAACAAGCTAGTAACAATTTTCCATGTGATCAGTGGCTGAATAGTAGTGGGCACTGGGCAGGTACCGGGAGTAGCATTCTAAGTAGGAACCTACCAGTGTCCAGTGTCATAGAACTACTCCGCAATCCGCGGGACTCTATGAACAATAGCGGCTACTTTGGTTCGGCTTGTCTGACAAACCAGGATTGATGCACAATTTGCCCACCGTTGCATTGCCTCCATCAGGCTTCCGTCTTACCCATCGTGCCATCCTCAATCTTCTAGCTCTTAGAAAACTCAATTGCCAAATCCCCACCCTCAATATCGCACACAGAAGCTATAATTGTTCACGGTCCCTGCGGAACACAATCCGAATTGTCCCTCGGTCTATCGCTTAGCTACTTCAGACTGTATCGCCTTGCAGATCTCTGACAAAGTGAAACATCGCCTCGCAGATCTTTGACGCAAAGATTCTTTCAGCTGGAGGTCATTCTCTGAATCGAGAGATCCTACAAAAACATCCTCATCGCTCCCTTCTAACAATGGGTCGCTCCATTGACTCTTCCACCCGGCCCATCATGGCCCCAAGTGTTTGTCTCACCTGCACCTTGCCGCCGAGTGCATGAGAGACCTCGTCACGTCTGTGCATCCTCATAAGGTCAACTGCTGACATTGCAATCGGTCCAGGTTGCATCCAAGCGCACTTCCAAACGATTCTCTACATTCAGCGGTGTCCCCTCTCTCGCAGCCTCAGACAACACCCAACTCACGACCGCATCAACATCGAACGGCGATTCACGCATGCAAGAGATCAAGGAATGGACACAAGGCTTTGATCGCCTCGAGCAGAAGCGTCTACAGCAGCAACGATACACCCCTACCGCGGAGAAGACTGATAGCCTCAGCAAGCTGGCCCTGGGGGCGAAGGTCGAACGGGCGCTCGACCGGAGGATGACGGATCAGGATGCAACTTTCAGACCCAAACTGATGGACGAGAAGCGGTCAATTAGCTCGTCGATTGCCAAGGTCGGATGATTTCGATCTCACTGCTACCACAAAGGTCACGGCTACAATAATGGCATATCTGAACATTTCCTTGCAGGTTGATAGAAGGTGAAAACGCGGCGGGGAAGTTGTGAAGCGATGTGCGCGGTGTGCGTGGTCGCTTGGGTGTGCTTGTTGTCAGAGCACATTGCACATGGCAACTAACATTTGGCATTTCCTTGGTATCTCAACTGCTTTAACCCATGGCGTTACCGAGGAGGATCTATCAGCTTTATACTGCTTCTCAGGATGGAAGCATTTTTTAAAGCACATATGGCTCATTGCTCACGACAGACAATACAAGCCCACAGCGATACAGTTGAGCTCTGGAAGTATCAGAGTTCTTTGACCGGGGAGATGATTTGGCATGTGCAATCATGGCCTAAACAATGCTACCCACCGTTGACAATATAACAGTAGCTCAGAGTAACAAGATAAACATAACATTGATTCTACATACCATACGAGACTGTTCTTTGCCTACGATCGTAACGCCATACAGAGTAGGCTTCTCCGAGCTTCTGATTGAATACAAAGCCAACTCATGCACCCAAGCGTTTCCGGGAACGACTCTTTGCAGCTGCTTCTCTACGCCTACGAAATTCCGAATTGGCTATCACTAGTGATCTAGAGCGAATGCTCAGTGCGAAAAATATCTAGTTGATGGCATTAGTATTCTTTAGCGGGTCCTGAGGGGCTAGTTCAACGGCCGTCAACGATTTTTGTCTCCACTACTTTTGTATTTTATCAACTCAAATATAACGTATCACCTCAAGTAATCTGACCATACACCCACACACCTTAATCTATTAATCATCTGCACCATAGGCAGCTTCTGATAAGCACAGTGGACTCCACAAGCCTCTTCCTTCTGAGCTATTTCCCCCGTCGACAGAACGAACAGTGCCCTCCCAATCCCCCGCATAACGCGATCAACAACGGCATCTTGAACGGTTAACTTCTTTCATTCCTTCAATTACATCTCTTGAGCGGCCTTGTGGCTGTTCATTAATTTCTTCCAAGAATCTGACTTGCACGCATTACCTGGTAAGTCTGCCTATTGTTCGGAATATCGCCTCAGCTCACCCGATGATGCAAATAGATCGCTCGATTGTACAAAAGCCCGGCAGTCCCGCCCTGCACATATCTTGGTGTAATACAGTCGTCTCTATACGGCTTTAACTACCTTCAGCTACCTCTGAGCATCCATCCTATCAGCACTACGCTTCAATCTACCAAAGTTTCATAGTGAGAATGGCTGCCGACACCCAGCCCGAGACCGTCAACGGCAACTATGTAGCTCATCCGCCATACGGCCACGCTCCATCCTTCCAGACATCTCAAAGCTCCAACGCATCCACTGGTACTGCCGTCGCGTCAGCCTTCCCCAACGAGGCACAAGTCGCGTCAGCAGTCACGCCTTCCGAGTCCAATGGTGCCGCTGAGGGCGGCAAGACCCCCTCGAAGGATGAAGTCGGATGGTATTTCGTTGAGTCTTACTATACGACTATGAGCAAGAACCCCGATACGCTTTATGTGAGATACCCTCCGGGCAGTTTAGGAAAACGCTCGTGTGACCAGGTCATTGCTCATAGTTCTTCAGCTTTACTATAACAAGCGCTCCCAATTCGTTTCAGGCGTGGAGGCTGAGAAGGTCGAAGTCTCCGTTGGCCAGAAGGTCCGACTATCAAACCTGTCAGCAACGAAATTTGCTTACACCTCTTACAGGCAATCAACGAACGGATAAAGCAGCTCGACATTCAGGACTGCAAAGTCCGAGTATCGAATGTGGATTCCCAAGAATCGGGCAAGGACATCGTCGTGCAAGTCATTGGCGAGATATCCAACAAAGCAGCCGCGCACCGCAAGTTCGTCCAGACATTTGTACTTGCGGAACAGCCAAAGGGCTACTTTGTTCTCAATGACATCTTCCGCTATATCATCGAAGATGAAGATGAAGGAATGGAGAACGGGCAAACTGCCGGCGAGGAGGCCACAGCCGCTGAGGTCGAACCCAGTGCATTGATCAGCTCGAACGATGTGGTTCAGCAAGAACACGACGTGGGGCAAGTCGACAACAAGCTCGAAGAGGAGGTGCTTCAGAAGCCGTTCCCAACTGATACTGATACTACTGACATGACACCCGCCAATGGTGATACTGTCAATGATGCCGATGAAGTGAACAAGACTGAGGACGAGCCTGTCGCAGCAGTCAAAAAGCCAGAAGAACCCGCTGAGGCTCCAAAGCAAGCTGCAGAGTCTGTGGCCAACGAAGATGAACAAGTGGAGCCGGAGAAGCCTCGTGATCCTGACCCAACGCCTATCGCTTCTCCAGCCAAGCCTGTCAAGACAGCTCCAGTCGAGGTTCCAGCACCTGCGGCATCAGCCAAGCCCGCAGCTCCAAAGACGTGGGCCAACTTGGTTGCTGCCAATCGTATCGCTTCTCCAGCAGTTCCAAATGGTGCTCCTCCGAACTCGACAGCCACCCCCCCTGCATCCCAGACTAAAAATGCTCCGTCCACCACCAACCGATCAGCCACCCCACCACTAGGGGCGAGTGAGGAGAATCCAGCCAAGGCACAGCAAAACGGTAACTCTGGCTGGCAAATGGCTGGCTCCGATAACAACAAAAAACAGGGCCGACAGCATGGGTCCTCGTCCTCCGTGTCCGGCGCCCAAGAAGTGTTCTTAGGATACGTCAAGAACGTAACAGACAAGGTCGATGCCTCTATTTTGAAAACTACCCTCTCACAATATGGCAAGCTGCTCTACTTTGATGTGAGCCGCCCAAAGGTATATCTTCATAACAACACACCTCATCTTGTTTAGGATGCTAATTGAATGACAAGAATTGTGCTTTCGTCGAATTTTCAGACTCGGCGTCCTATAACGCGGCTGTTGCAGCCAACCCTCACTCCATTGGTGGCGAGCAAATCTACGTGGAAGAACGCCGACCCCGAGCCAACGCCTATGGAGGCAATTATGCTCAGCGAGGTGGGATGCGTGGCGGTCGTGGGGGCAATGAAGGCCGCCCAGGAAGCCAACAAGGACGAGGTGGCTTTCCTAAAGATGGTGGTCGCGTCAACTACGCGCCTCGTGGGAGAGGAGGAAGTATGACACCAAGAGGTCGCGGGCAGCCTCAAGCGGCTTAATTGCCTAGTCCTCCCGCCTTTGAGGAGATCTCTCGCATCTACCATACCTCGAGACGCCCTCTTTCCCTGGCCTGCTATTTCCCACCTCCGAATCTCGACCTCAACCAAAAGCTCGATGCACTCCATACAGCCTGCGCTAACAGAGTTCATGTTACATTATAAATGCGGATTGGAAAAGCACTGAGATACCAGCTATTCGACCACGATACGACTTTCTTGCTTGACCCCTTTATTTAAGCATAGCGACTGCAGTAAAGAATGCCCACAAAGGCTTGTTCATATTCAGCTCGACCACGATTCTCATTACTTTATCTATGGCAGAACTTGGTTATCTATTACGGCATAGCCGCACGGATTTTTCGATGTAGCATTCCTTTGGAGGATTCGGTCGTTACTTAATTGATCGTGTTTTGAGGAGGTAGGATGGTCTTCAGCATCAGAGGGCTAGTACTGTCGACATCTCAGCGCGGTTGGATTATTCACAACCCTTGCCGATTGCTTCAAGCGATTGATAGCATCATACATTTCTCCAATGTACATAGTTCATAGATCCTCCATGTAGGACCACAGCACCAATTCAGATAGCTAGACAGCAATTCTGCGTTCCTTGTATGACCCGCATGGTTCCACTTGCAAAGACAACTGTCTTGCAACCATTGACAATCTAGGTGGATCACAGTCCTTGATCTCACCATAAGGCTGTATATAATAAGTAGGTATTGCCGGCTAGTGTGTAAATACGGCTAGCGTCTCGTCACTCATGACCCTCGTGAGCATCAAGTTGTCCTTGTACAACACCATACCTCAGTCCACGCGCATTTCTTGGAGTCTCGATCTCGAGAAGATCTCGTCTTCAAAGACGAGGACCATTGTTTACATGTCCAAGTGTAGTTCACCTCGGTCAGGTATTCGACAGCGAAGTGGGGTTCCATCCAGGGGCGCCTTATTGTATTCCCAAATGCAAGGATGCGGCGAAGCGCCGAAGTCCTTGGGGGACGCCCTCGCAAGGACCTTGACCGTGCAGGGCTCATGTCGCCCATCCCACTAGGCCATGGTTCGCCTACAACTTTTCGCATGGCAAGAGAAGAGGACTTGGCAATCAATCCCCCTATCAAGAATACTGGACTGGGGAGAGATAGTACATATGGGGTCCAAAGCCTAGGGAATACCTTTCATGAAGCCACTTTTCCACAAATGAAAGATGGAACCGGGGGAAACGATGAGAGCGAGGAAGATGCTCATGGGGGGCGAAGACGGTCTACTTTGAAGCCTTCTTCCCGTCCTGGGACAAGAGATCATTCAAGAGACCATTCTCGAGATACATTCGAGGGAGCAATTGCAGATACTGCAGATTCGTCCCCTTCTCGGTCTGCTCAGGAGGGCCCATCACCACCGAGTATGTCACACTCTCTGACGTCCCTATCCCTGGATTCTCAGGCGCTCTTATCCTCACTGCCAAGTACACCTAAGAGTACGTCTAATCGATCTTTCCGTCACTCCGACGAAGAAAGCATGAAAGACGGGGGAAGCCAAGCTATTGCTTCCAGCGAGGATGATGAAGTCGAATTTCAGGCGAGCATACAGGACAGTGCTCCTCAGCTTGTCATGCCAAGTATCAAGATGCCTAGCCGTAGACCTTTTACGGAGCGGGGGAAGTCTATGGGAAGGTTGAAAGTGTTGATTGCAGGAGACTCCGGTAGGCGGGTCTTTGTCGAGAGATGTGTTTCCACTATACTAATTATGCATGTAGGCGTTGGTAAAACGTCGCTCATTAAATCTTTAGTCCAGATCTGTGAAGACATCGTGCACGTGGATCCCTTGTCACCAAATTTGCCTTCTGTCGATAAATTTCCCTCAGGCAAACAGAAGGCCAAGCAAGACAGTCTGAAGGCAACGCAGCAAATCACGGAGGTCTATGCAAGCACGAAGCCTTATCCATCATGGTGGTCCGACATTGATGACACTAAAGTCTTACGAAGGCGGAAAAGCATTGGTGATACTGTTCTCGAGAGGAATTTGTGCTTTGTCGACACTCCAGGCTACAGCAAAGGCATATCAAATATCGAGGGCATACAGTCGGTCCTACAGTACATCGAGTCCCAATTGACTAAGCCGTTCTCCGCCCCGACGGCTAGTGAAGGTGATATTGCTGGTCTATTAAGTGGAAGTGGTGGATCTCAGGTCGACGTAGTCTTCTATCTTGTGGCGCAAAGTATGCTCTCCTATACAGTGACCTCAATTTCATGGCTAATAGGCAGCAAGGGCTTAAGGATGAGGACGTGGCATTTCTCCACCATCTGGCTGCAATCACCAACGTTATTCCTCTAATCGCGAAGGCTGACGTTCAGTCTTTTGAGGAAACCGAAATGCTGATAAGGTCAATCGACAAATTAAAGCATTCAGAAATCAGGTTCTTCACCTCGAGGTCTGACACTCCTACCCAAGTGTACACTGTCTGTTCTGCCACTGCGGACGATGATGAAATGATGGATGCTAGCACCTTGATGTCCTCTGAATACATCCAGCCGTTGATTCCATCGGAGTTAGCCGCCTTGGTAAAGCAAGTCTTCAATCCAGATAACATGGCATGCTTGAGACATCTAGCAGCAAAGAAGCTTGTTCAGGCTCAAGGATCCAAGATATTCTCTATTCCCGTCCCATTCTCCCGATCCACCTCGAACCCTCTCTACGACCGCCAAGCAGCTTCTCCAACGTCTCCAGCATCCCCTACCAACACATCTCTGACCATGGTCTCGTACGCCAGAGTTCTATCGCCCTATGCTCATGCTAGACTATCGGACCACACCCAGCAAGAAGAAAGGCTAGCGCAGATCCGGCTGGCTAAATGGGCTGGGGACTTACAAAGAAGCTTACAACACGAGCGAGCAAGATATGAAGCTATTGCGCGTGGCGAGAGAGCTGTCTGGCTGACCGAGAGGCTTGGCGAGACGGTCAATCACGAAGCTTTAGTACCTACGGAAGGATCTGGCCCGACTGCACAAACAGAGAAGGGAACAATACCCAGTAAAAGTGATGTGGGGAGGGGGGTTGGTCATCGTGGCTTGCTTGACGCTGGTGATCCCCTTGGACTGTTACGATGGAATGAAGCTATGAAACGAAGGGGATGGATTGCCTTCCAAATACTCGGAAGCTTCGGTATACTCTTCTGGGCGGCAAAGACATGGATTGTAAGGAGCGATGGCTATGGGTCTTGGACTTGGGGCTGGTTCGGGGAGTAGTCGTAGCTGTGCACGCTTGGAATTGTATTTATGATCATGAAGATACCTACATGCGGAATGACGGAGTAACCTGGGGGAGCTGTGGGAAGCAATCAGATTTTTCACAGCAGGCGTATGGACGATCAACAAATTGAATGATAAAGTAATATGAACTCATCCTTCGCGGTGAAATGATGACATTCAGACCTCGACTGTTCGTTATTGTTGTAAGGCAGCACTCCGTAGAATCTTCCAGCTCATAGAATTCTTCCATCAGGTTCGAAAGCCTAAATTTTCGCGCTAAAGCTGTAGCTCCAGATTATATTTTACAGGCCTAAACATCACAACCTTGCAATCACCAAGTTACCTGCCTTACACTTTGATCGAATACTCCACTGTTATACACTCTCGAATCTCCGAATGTAAGTCTCCTGCAGTTCCGACAATGCGTGTTTCCCGAATCACTCTCCCAAGGCTTCAACACCTTCAGCTTTCACGGTCAGACGAAGCTTTCTCTCTCGACCTCAAGCTGATACATTGACACAGTAACCCAATCAATAACCGCAATCATGCCTGGGGAAACCTTTGAGTTCCGGGCTGAGATCTCTCAGCTCTTGTCCTTGATCATCAATACCGTCTACAGCAATAAGGAAATTTTCCTACGAGAAATCATTTCCAACTCCTCTGATGCCTTGGACAAGATACGCTACGAAGCTTTGTCTGACCCAAGCTTGCTGGACTCCGGCAAAGATCTCCGTGTTGATATCATTCCCGACAAGGCCAACAAGACCCTTACCATCCGCGACACCGGTATTGGCATGACCAAAACTGTGAGGACTGCCCCGTACCAGAACTTGAAGAACATAGCTGACCACTTTCAAGGATCTCGTCAACAACCTCGGCACAATTGCTCGCTCGGGTACCAAGCAGTTCATGGAGGCTTTGACTGCTGGTGCTGATATTTCCATGATTGGACAATTCGGAGTCGGCTTCTATTCCGCCTATCTTGTTGCCGACAAGGTGACTGTGATTTCAAAGCACAACGATGACGAGCAATACATCTGGGAGTCAAGCGCTGGTGGCACCTTCACCCTCACTCAAGACGAGGAGGGCGAGCAGCTCGGCCGGGGTACCAAGATTATCCTGTACCTCAAGGATGAGCAGACCGATTATCTGAATGAGAGTAAGATCAAGGAGGTCGTCAAGAAACACTCCGAGTTCATCTCGTACCCCATCTACCTCCATGTCCTCAAGGAGACTGAGAAGGACGTTCCCGATGAGGATGACGAAGAATCCAAGGATGCCGAAGAAGACGGAGAGAAAAAGGCAAAAATCGAGGAGGTAGACGATGATGAAGAAGAAGAGAAAGAAAAGAAGAAGAAGACCAAGAAGGTCAAGGAGAGCAAGATCGAGGAAGAAGAGCTAAACAAGACGAAGCCCATTTGGACACGGAATCCTTCTGACATCACAGCTGAGGAGTATGGCTCGTTCTATAAGACCTTATCAAAGTACGTTTACGCATTCAATCTAATCTGCGAACACTGCTGACATCCTCATAGCGATTGGGAAGACCATTTGGCTGTCAAGCACTTCTCTGTTGAGGGTCAGCTAGAATTCCGTGCCATCCTCTTCGTACCCAAGCGCGCGCCTTTCGACCTTTTCGAGACCAAGAAGACCAAGAACAACATCAAGCTCTACGTGAGGCGTGTGTTCATTACAGATGACGCTACAGATCTTATCCCAGAGTGGCTCAGTTTCGTCAAGGGTGTTGTCGACTCGGAGGACCTACCCCTCAACCTGTCCCGTGAGACACTCCAGCAAAACAAGATAATGAAGGTCATCAAGAAGAACCTTGTCAAGAAGACTCTTGAGCTGTTCAACGAGATTGCCGAGGATCGCGAGCAATTCGACAAGTTCTACACCGCGTTCAGCAAGAACATCAAGCTTGGTATCCACGAGGACGCCCAGAATCGTCAATCTCTAGCTAAGCTCCTCCGCTTTAGCTCCTCCAAGTCTGGCGACGAGACTACATCTTTCGCTGATTACGTCACCCGTATGTCTGAGCACCAAAAGAACATCTACTACATCACTGGTGAATCCCTGAAAGCTGTGCAAAAGTCACCATTCCTAGACGCACTAAAGGACAAGGGATTTGAGGTCCTCTTCTTGGTTGACCCAATCGATGAATATGCCATGACTCAGCTCAAAGAATTTGAGAGCAAGAAGCTCGTCGACATCACCAAGGACTTCGAGCTTGAGGAGACCGACGACGAGAAGAAGCAGCGTGAGGAAGAGGAGAAGGAGTATGAGCCGCTCGCGAAGGCTTTGAAGAACGTCCTTGGTGACAAGGTTGAGAAGGTCGTTGTCAGCCACAAGCTTACCGGAGCACCATGCGCTATCCGTACCGGCCAGTTCGGCTGGTCTGCGAACATGGAGCGTATCATGAAGGCCCAAGCTCTTCGTGACACCTCGATGAGCTCTTACATGTCATCGAAGAAGACCTTTGAGATCTCTCCCAAGTCACCCATCATCAAGGAGCTGAAGAAGAAGGTTGAGGCTGATGGGGAGAACGACCGAACCGTCAAATCCATAACCCAGCTCCTGTTTGAGACCTCGCTGCTGGTATCTGGCTTCACCATCGAGGAGCCCGCTGGTTTCGCCGAACGTATCCACAAGCTCGTGTCGTTGGGTCTAAATGTTGACGAAGAGGCCGAGACGAGCGAGGAGAAGGCCGCCGAGGACGGAGCGGCACCTGCCGAGGCCGGCGAGAGCGCCATGGAGGAAGTTGACTAGATGGTCCAAGGCAGGTATTTGTTATGTTGTGCAATGCAATCATCCGGTGTCATCATCTGTGGATCTCTTCCTTCACTTCAAGTTAATTGTTACGTCGTACAGTCTTGCTCCTAGGCCTGCCATAAATCTGGCCCGGATGCAAAATGGCTTACGATGGCTTTCAGCATGTAGCCTTTAGTACCGGCGTGCAAGAGCGTTCATAGATAGCATCAAAAGTAGGAAAGATATCCATTCATGAATACTATTGCCTCAAGGACCTAGATAATCCCCGCTCCTTTCTGCATACATAATCCGCACCTCATCCCCTGCCTTCCCTTGACTCCTCCATCATCCACCATCAACTCCAACAGCCATGTCCTTGACACGATACCCCCACCCCCACTTACCACTTCTCACACCAGCCCTCCAGCCATACATCTACCACTTCCTCCCTGCACTACTCCACCCCCATGATTGAGCCGGGGTATGTGATAGATGGACCAGCCTTACTTCGTTTATACATGTGTCAGGGGGGAGGAGATGGAGATGGAAATCGCAACTGGTACCCGTAAACACGAATCCAGATACAAAGATGAATATAAACTACAATTACATAACACCCCAAATAGTAAATCCCTGGTAGGTTACCACCACCATCCCTTCATCCCCTTCATTTTTCGAAAGAGCAGCATAATAAGTAACTTGGCCTTTCCTTGACATAGTCCAAAGCACAAATTCATGCGCCACACCATGACAGAAGTTCAAATTTTGTGTGTTTCTACAAGACACGCGAGCTATTTCTATCCGCAAAGCACGATAGCCTCCCAAGTCCCCCATACGAGAAGGATAATCGCATCGCTGGCTCATAAGGCCAGCCACATCACGCATACGCCCATATTCACATGGTCTTTTGTACGGACTCAAAAAAACGCCTATTCCCCATTCACCGTGTCGCATAGTATCATGAAAACCCCTCATGTAGACCGCCTGATGCATTGGTATCGATTGCGAAGAAAGTCAAGCAACTTTCTCCGTCTTTGGCACGTTCATACCTGCAATCCCTCTCTCCTTCTCCACAGCCTCAAGTTTGCCTTTGACCTCACCTAACTCCTTTTGTAAACTCTTGATGTAATCGATTGCCGATTCTACCGTGGCCGCTTTGCTGTTGCTCTGCTGGGCTGCAGTGCCACTCATCATCATGTTCGGGTTTACCTGTCCGTTCAAGCCTCCCTGACTATTCGCTTGAAGATTGACAGACGGCAATAAGCCGGCTATCTCTTGCAACGCGGTGTTGATGCGATTGCGGCGACCTTGCTCGGCGATCTTGTGGGATGTTCGTTTCGACGTGAGGTTCGTCGACAAAGTCTCGGGATATGAGACCCCAGGGAAGTGGGTGCCTTCGAGGATATTTTGGTAATTGGATTTGGAGGCGAGGAGGAGAGCGGAGGTTTCGGCGTTGACGATGGCTGCTGATCGGTAAGCAGCTGTGGAGCGTGCATGGTTACTTGCTGGATTATACTGACCACCTTCTGGTAGCAGAGGCTTGATACTCGGGGATATCTTCGGGCGCAAGGCGGGGCTGGCTTGCACAGAGGTCTGGCTATTGCGTTTCTTGGGATCTCTGGATTTGAGCTTATGATCCCCACGTTTGTTGACCCCCATCGCCGTCGGCGAGGCCATGGCACCATTCTGCGGGCTTGGAAATGCGGAGTTGGTAGCAGTGACTGGTGCGCTAGCCACTCCGTATCCGGACGTCCTTTTGATAGAGATCGTAGATGTTGTATTGACGTTGGCATCAGTGGTGTTAATGGGTCGCAGAACTGGCTTCTTATTTACACTTAGAGGTTCGGGCAAGACAATGTCCTCCATGATCTGTTCCATGTCAGCTTCAGCAGCCGCGGTCTGCTCCTTCAGGCTTGAGGTTTGGCGATGATGACCATTCACTTTTCCAGCCTGCTTTCGTATCTTCATAAGCGATGCGGGGGTCGCAGGTTCGCCATTTACATCCTCCATCAGAGTGGCTTGGGGTTGCCCTTGCTTGGCTTCGAGGTATGGAGACCTCCCTGCGGAGTTGGATTTTGGTGTAGAAGGTGGAGGCATCAGAATCTCCGATAATGGTTCCGGAGATACAGAATCAGCCTCTGAGCTGTCTTGGCTGTACGGCAAATGGACCTTCCCATTGGCGCCGTGAGACTGCTTTGTTTTCCGGGCCTCCTCGATTATACCTGTTATCTCCTTTGCCGGTAGTATGGTACTCGAGGGTTGCTTTTTCCTCTGAGGCTTCGTCGCAGGAGATTGCCTCACTGCTCGGGCAGGGTTCTTCGTCGAGCTTGACGGCGTCTTCCTTTTCGACTTGCGCAAATATGCGGACGTTGAAGGTGGTGGAAGGGTGGAGTACTCGAGGTTCGGGTCGATAGGGGAGGCTGTATCTGAGGTGTCTGAGCCACGAATAGCTCCATAGACGGAACGTTGGGCAGCATGATTGTGATTCTGTGCTTCCAACGCCGGCGATATCAATGGGCTGAAGGGGTCCGTTGGCGCAGCGTAATCGGGATACTGAAATTGGGTATCAAGTGGAGTTACAGCAGGCGATACAAGAGGCGTAAAGATCATCTACACAAGTTCAATCAGTCCCCTGAAAGCGCTGACCTGCTCACCATTAAGAGCTCACCTGATCTTTGTGATTACGCCTGTATTGATCGTACATGTGCAATTGCTGGTGGTCTGTTGGCGTCCTGTAGTATTGGGCATGTCGACCATGCATTTCCATACTATCTGGCGTAGGGGGAACTGCATGATGAGCGTGATAGCGCTGGTCCTGCATGTGTATCTGCTGTCGCTGCTGCCGCGCAAAGACGTCGGACTGCAAAGCCAGGTCTGGATATGGTTCTGTAGAGTTCTGGAATCCGCTCATGGAGGGTGCAGCACTGTGCTGACCCATCTGATGATGCATCGGCCCGATCTCGAGTCCCAGCATGCTGGCAGACCCATCCATCGATATGTCCATTGCGCCCGCCCCATTTTGCTGTTGCAGCTCTGCATTGGGCTCGGGTATGGCATCGAAAGCTGAAAAGTTGATGTCGCCAAAGTCGAGAAAACTGGTGAAGTCATCGTCCGGGCCAGAGACCATTGGAGACCATCTCGGCGTTGGGTTTTGGTTCATAGCGAGGAGTCAATTGCGCGTATAACCGCCATCGGTGAGAAAGTACTCAAGCACGGCCGCTCTGGTGGCGGACGGAGGGCGGGAGTCGAAGATTTCGGAGGTGGGGGGCTTGATGTGAGCCGCGTGTGGCAGGGACACGCAGCTTCGGTGGTAAAGCTGGTCGTTGAATTGGTCGAGCAAGGAGTCAGATGGGAGGAATAAGTAAGTGAGTGAGTGAGTGTGAGTGAAGTGAAATATGGTAAAGTGGTGCTTGCACGGATGGAAGTACCTATGAGAAGAGATCCAATCAGACTGGCGGGGAAGCAGCGATGGGCCCAGTGGCACCTGCCGACACACATCCGGCTAAAGGGCCGATGGCGTCCCCACCAGAGACACCAGAGAGGCACTAGAACTGTTCGGCCCTCTAAGAATATTGTTCGGGTCACGCTAGAACAATGGTGCAGCGCGGGCCATATATAACAATATTGCTGCTCTTCTCACGTTCCCATCGCGATCATGCGACCCGTGGAAGATCAGATGGATGGCCCATGATCCATCCTTCCCGTCCATCTCAAGCAGACAACGATGAATCAGTCATGCCCTGACACCTGTATTAATTCCGAGCACTGGACTGTAGCCACAAGCCATTAGCACTAGTCACCTTCCTTAGTGTCTTCAAAAGAGTACCTTATGAGTGGGGGCTCAAGCCAAGGTGGGGGGGTTTTGACCAACTCCATTAGTCTTCCAACCACTCTGCCTACCGTGGTAGCTCGTCTCCTCGTCAATGTCCTCTGGGTGATACTTTGTTGCATCCAACAAAGGTAAGAAGTCAGGCTTCTCTCAAAGCTAGATCTACGAATGAATGCTAGAAAGAGAAATCCGGATCTAGAAAATACGCCTCATGTTGGCCTGCATGAAGATAGATCGTCCATCGCTCAGACTGTCTCCAAGGCGTTCTCTCAAACCTCGATTAAGGCACCCGCCCACCATCCGACCTCGAATCCCAGTTCAATCTGAGAGAAATAGGCGGAAGGAGAACATCTCAACAAAGGGACACCAATTCATGTGGTAATGGGAGATGTATGGATGGTGTGTCGACTGTCACGAATCTCCGTAGCGTGAGCTTGCACAGGTCTAGACGGCATCAAGATCGTCAAGGGTCTGGACTAACGGACGCCGTCCGGGGATTTAATATTGCGATGAACGTATGCCGACTTTTAGCCTCACCTCACCACTTCATGCAAGCACCGTGTGCGTCTTTCCATGTCGTCTTCACCTGCATTAGCTTGTGGGGAGCGGAAGGGATGCCGTCGCTGTTACCTTTTCCGTCCATGGTATGAGGCGCAATGCTACAATGCGACTTTGTTCAACCGTCGACGATTGATCGCGCAACTTTTCTACAATGATCGCTGGCAGCGTTAGCAGCGTGAAGACTCTGGCAGGATGAAATAGTCCGCCGAGGGTCTGATATGTCTTCCTGACGCCGTATCCTTCAGTCCTCATTCCCCTGTCATCTTGCATCACGTCAATAGTTTCCAAGACGGGCCATGATATGAATAGCCTAGACTGCCGTAACCCATCCGCTAAAGCCCTGAACACGTTGTACAAGCTCGTGTAGTAGTAAGGGGCACATGACCACATGACATGCTGGAAGCATGCCGAAAGCATCGTCCTGAACATTGATCCTCTGATCGATCACAAGCATCTATATCGAAAACAAGAAGAAAGTCATGATTCCCCTTCCCAGCGCCAACGCTAAAGATCATATCTGAGATCCTCGTAAGGAGTTTCCGCCTAAACCATGTAAAGTTGAGGGTATAAATGAGGAACACTGAAAGAAGCAAAATCCAACTCCTATAAAAATTGCTCAAAGTCCCAAAAACATGACAATCAAGAGTACCGCAGCCGACCCCCAGCCTAGGCAATACGCCTGTGGAGGAGCACTCGAATTCTGCCCACTACCACTGGCCCCCACCTTCGGAACGGTCCCATTCACGAAGTTCGGTCCGCAATCCTGGTTGATCTGCTGCGCAGCATTGACATAATCCAGACTCAAGGGCTGACTCCTGTTCGAAGCAGCGGCAGCGAATACACCCATCACCTCCTTCAAGCACCCATCGCACGTAGGCAAGCTGCCTGACGGTAAGGGAATTCCTAGCGGTAAATAATAGACGTAGCTATCTGTCGGGCTCGACAGGTTCGTGACGGCGTTTGCAAAACAGTAATTGTCATTGGTTTGCTCACTCGATGCTTGAGTTTTGATGCAAGAGGCGTTGTACAGTACGTCGTAGGAAAGGAGACCGGCGTACGCTTGCCGCACCACGGGTTGTTGACGCTCGTAGTCTTGTTCGCAAGCGGTGCTAGAGCGGAGCGTCAAGGCGTAGGAGGACATGATATTGGAGCAGCTGTGAAAGTCGATATTGCAAGAGGCGTGTAAAGTGACCGATATGTGGGAGAGGGACTTGGTGGCTGAGAAGAAGGACATGGAGTTCTGTGGGTGGTGCAGTTTCAGTGAGTGGCTGTGGCAATGGTGGAAGGAGTTGTAGCTTACTTGGAGAAGCAGGCTGAAGGGTCGACAGGAGATAAGGGTATTACTATTGATCATATTCTTGAGGAAAATCGGACAGCTAGGCTGCGTGTAGTTGGTGCCGAGTCCGCCATCGAAGGGTGTTGGTAGGGGAGAGGTCGAGTCAGTGGGGGCGCTCTCGATGGAGGTTGGCGTGGAGCCTGAGGATGTGCTTGTAGATGCAGAGGGATTATTGGCCATGTCGGTCTCCGCGGGTGCAGGTATGCTACTGGCTTCTACTCGACGGTATATCGCCGGCTCTGGGGCTTGTCGGTCGTCGAATATGATGTCCCCACGTGCGAAACCACCCGTTATCTTCTGCGCCCGAGATACTCGGGCCCCTGCGTCTGCTGCATGTATGGAGCCGCATAGGGATATCAGTACGAGAAGAGACAAAGCCAGTGTGTGGACAAGCGTGAAGCGAGTATTGTAGCTGTTGTTCCGTCGCCTGTCTGGTCGAAGCCGTGTGTGTGGTGGCTGAAAAAAATGCGTCTGCATGATGCAGTGTCGAGTCTCGGACAATTCCACGGTGTGAAATATGGGGGGTTCTGTAGTTCCGTAGGCTTGACCTTACTGCAATTGTTGAAAGCATCGAAGCTCAAGCATTGCCAGACCGTCGCTGCTAGACAGCAGTCTTGTAGCGACAGCGGCGTGTGGTCATTCAGTGGCGTCCGTCCAAGTAGAGATGGTGTCCGGGTTTGAGATTTGCCAGGATTCGCCGTAGACGTCTCGCGCTCCAAGACTTTGATGTTCACTTTCTGAAGCAGTGGTGCATTGGCAAGGGAGTGCAGTTGGGGCGGACTTCCGTTGGAGAGGTTCTTTGCTCCCAAGACCTCTTCGCTCGCTCTTTCGTACGACGGTGAAGGTTCATAGTAAAGATAGTAGAACTCGGGGAAGCCCAGAGCTTTATGCGGGTTGAAAGTCATCTTCTCGAGCGATGCAAGCCCTGTCAACTCAAATGCGAGCTTGCATGGATCGTAAGATTGGCCCATCTCGAATGCAGACTGAAATTGTCTGGTTGAAGCTAGGTGCGCTTGTGTTTTGTGCATAACGGGAGACACCAAGCCTAGTGAGGCATGGGATGGACCGATGCAAGAGTCTATCCCGCGACAAATGGCCGATGCGTTACTAGCGGCATTGGTTTTAAAGGTGTGGTTCGCGGTTTGCGACTCGTCGAAAGATATTCCAATGGGGCAAGTCAGGGTGAAGCAGACCCTACCATGGCTCCGTAAGGCCGTTCATCTGCTCGGATATGACCGTCTCCGAATGATATCTTGGACCCCACACCTCCGAATAAGCAAGACAATGGTGGAACACATGGTGAAGGTTAGGAGCGGCACAGATACGAGTACATGGAGAAATCTCGAAATCTCCCCTGAAGCCCTGCAGCTGGCGAATGCTGATCTACCTTAGTCCTACCTTGGCGACAGTGCTGATCACGGGAAAGAAAGCTTGGTCCTCCTGTCGCATGGACTAACCAGATCCGCTTCAACACTAATTCTGGAACTACCACTGTCCCCCTATATCTGGGTGTGCCTCCGAATTCTAGTCGGATATTCGGTCCTCACAAAATCGAAGGTGCTTCTCGTCGCAATCGCTCGCTCGTAAAGTCCTCCACGACTCCACCAATTATATCAGTAGCTTCGTAAGATTTAACCGACTCCTTACTGCAGACCGATGATGAATCGTATTGCACACACACACTCACAGATATTGCGCATGCATCATCTGGAACCCGCAGTGGAGGAATGTTGACAAGTTATTGTTGTTTGACAGGTCAATATCGACATCCTTCGGCCGAACGTCCAAGCTTGGTATGCCTTAGTTCGATGCTTACTCCGTATTGATTGTGGTACCTTGCATTCATCCGCAAAGTCTCCGCCTCTTGACTGCGCAAGCCAAGGAATCAACGCAAATCTGCAAGTCATGCATCTTATCCTACGGGAGGTCCGCGGCTGGCGGATGCGACTTGTAAAAGCGACCGCTACGGGAGCCGATGCACCTTCCTTTGAGGATATAAGTAGAATGAATAGTGGCCCTCCAATCTGCTGCGCTTCTTCGCTCAGACAATTATGATATCGGAGATAAAGATAGAAAGGAGATGCGTAGTAGTAGCGATGAACTCGATCGTCGATTGAGGCAGCACTTACTGAATTGGGAACAGAACAGAATGGTGAGGAGGAAAATCTTGAGTGGAAAAGGCTTGCCGAGAATGAGTGACACTGACGCAAGGAGCAGATATTGACCTAAGCTCGCTGTAATAATATAGAAGTCTCGACTCGCTAGAGCTCAAGAATCTCACCGACGCAAGGAGCAGATCCAAACCTGGCATAACAAGAGAGTAGCCCCAGCTTAGACCAAATGCTGTCGTGTGACCTATACAAATTTATGAGAACCTCACCTGATCTGAATTAAAGCCTGATAGCCTAGTGATAGAGGAGGCGCTCTTGTACAGTAGCTTGCATTTCCAACAACCACCAAGGCTGAGATCCATAGACCATCGCGATTACTAAATGACAAGGGTGAAGCAACGGCCAGGTCAATTCCTAACGAGCTGTCATCTAAAGTACTCAGAAAGGCCAAAGGGAAACGATCGAGACCCGTCGTCTGCCCCAAAATTTCCCATAGCCCCAATTCTTCGAGACGCTGTCTGATTGTGAATTGATTAAAAAAAGGTATCGAGTCACTTGCTTGCCTTTCCCACAGTGTGCCAAAGATTAGATCTCCTTGGCTTTGACAAGTTGCAAATTCAAGCCTAATTATTTTCACATGCTTCAAGCGCAGAGTGAACCCGAGAGCTGGGTCTGATCCACGATGTCTCTGCGCCAATGACAATATGCTAATTGAGACAAAGCCTCTTTAACCATGATTCGCGTTGAGTGAATGCTCTATCCTGGACCATGCCGTCTCAATCCATACCTTCTGCGTACAATGTCTCGACCAATGACCCCAAGTCTACCTATGGATTACATGCATTCGTACCTCAATATGCCGACCCCGACCTAATCCAAAATCCAAAGCCCTCTAGAACCCCAATGATGCTCATTCCTACACCCTGTCGTCCGAATAATTGACAATCGCTAGATCATCCTCAAAGAACTCACCGTCGTCGATGCCCCCTTCTCCCTCGTCACCTTTCTTGTTCTTCTTCCGCCGGGTGATGGATGTCACAATACCCTGTCCCTCTTCCACATTGCCTTCCATGCGAAATTCATTTTCCATCAGCCCCGGTCCAGCCACGGCCGCATCGTCCTCGTCATGGCAGGCAGAGCCAACGATGATCTGCGTAGTGGGAATGGGTTGACCGAAGACCCAAGGAGATGAATCATGCAAATGGTGAGGGTCAGTCGATGCTGTGGCATTGTCGTCGTAGATGAAGAGATTGACACGGCGGTCCGTGTGGAAAGGTTGATAGGGAGCGTTGGTCTCGATCTCAGCATAGGACAGAGGATGGGTGTCTACATTTGCTCTCCGCGAAGATGGCCGGGATGGTTGTGGTAGCCAAAATGAGCCAACAGACGCCGTACCTTCATGGCGTGGTCGAGCGTGGTCATTTAGACCATATTGCTTTTCCTTTGGGAGACTGAACTCTGACGGCCTGTCTGCGATGACCGAAGGCCGTCGCTGTCCGGCTTTGGGATTGCTGCTTTGACGGATACTGTAGATCCTCACAGTACCTCCGCCATTCACAGCTATCCGACCCTGGTCTTTCCCCCCCAACCACAGTGCGCAGCCTGGAGACACAGGAGCTGATGAGGCTGGTAAAGCCAATCGATTCTCGCCGAAATGGCGTATGGTGTTCACCGTCCCTGCAGCCGCTGCGCTGACAGATCTATTGATACCTGCTGCAACTGCTTTGCCACCTTTTGCTCCAACACCTGCTGTCATTGACAGACTACCAAGGCTTGAGAACCCACCACCAGTACTAGGACTTCGGCCACGGACGGAAGCTAGAGCCGTCTGTGTCTTACCGGAAAACATCCCCAAAGCCGAGCCGAAAGTGCTGCCAACAGATTGAGGCCGTACAGCGTCATTGCTTGGATTTTCACTTTTTGTGGCATCATTCGAAGCTGTGACGCTACGCCGTATTCGACGAAGTGGTGGCCACAGGAAAGCAGAAGATGGCAGGTCGTAAATATGGACTGTCCCTTTCTCGGTGATGATGGCAACTCGTTCGCCTTTAGGCTCTGTCCAAACCACATCGATGATCCTAGCCTCCGTCATCCGACTGAAGCGTGCAATTTGGCGAACGTTGGGGCCTTTTGGAGGTGTAAGAGGGTCTCCCACACGTCCAGCTTCTCCATGGACCATGCGCATTAAGTCCCAAACATGTTGTTCGTCGCCTTTGATACTTGCAGTAATCAGATTTAGGCCACTTGGAGAAAATGACAGCACGCTGCATCCAAGCTGTAATGAAAAAGTGGCCAACGGTTGCAAAGCTTGAGAAGACTTGGAATGCTGACTCTGCGAGAGTTTTTCCAAGTCAAAGATTGAGACCAAGGTTGGCTGACTCTTGGCTCGATCCTTTGGGCTATCCTGAGCATGGGTTGGGGGAAAGTGTTGCGGCAGAGGCAGAGGTGCAGCAAAAGCGTGATTTGGAGGAGATCCTGGAGATGCCTGCCGGGCTTGCTCGGACGGTTTTGACCAGTAATTCGTCCATGCCTGTCTGCTCTCGCTGGCGAACCACTGAGCACTCTTCAACGCGCCCTGCGCTACATCCCTAGCGACTCTGTTAATTACGCTTCCCTCCTCTGGCGTGTCGAGATCGCAGTTAACCGGAGGCTCCGCCATAGGCGTATGCGAATTCAGCCCTGGTATCTTCTGTTTCGATCCATCGAGCTCAACCTGTGCGTGTAGAGTCGATTGTGAAGAAGCCAGCGGAGGTACAATAGCAAGCCATCGATGGCTTAGGGATATAATGGCGGCCTTAGATCTACGGATTGGAACATCGCGGAGGCCGCCAAAATCGGCTTCGCTTGACGAGATGGACCCACTTCGAGAGCTTGTTGGTTTCGTTCTTGTCCATACTTTGCATAAACATCTGAAAGCCGGGATTTGATCTGTGTTCTCTGTGGGAAGCCTTTCGAATACGTAAACTTCTCCGCTAGTGCCACAACTCACAGTGACAAACTTCCCTTTCGCCTGGAGGCTGAGATCACCTATCGGCGGTGGGTGGGAGAGTTGACCATCATACCCTAGATTTCTCGCCTCTGCTTTAGGGCTTCTAAAGAGAGTCGCTACATGGTCCCCTATTCTCAGCGAGTAAATTTCTACCGTAGTCTGATAATAGGTCACGTCCGCTGCGTCCATGGCCTGTAGCATTGATCTTGATGGATCAAATTCTTCATCCTCTGACTGACCAATCCCAGGTAGGATCGAATCCCTAGGCGGAACGAAAGGACCATGAACGATCAGCGCCAATAGTGGCTGGATTCCGCGATGACCAAATCTCTGAGAAGGTAAAATCTTAGCACCTATGACAGACCCTCGAAGACCCTCTAGTCTTCCAATACGATCAAATTTCCTCATGTCAATTTGGTAAACATCCAAGCCATGCTCATATCCTACCAACAGGACATTGTCAGGCGCGCCTGCGCTTTCCTGGCTAGTGGAAGGGAGGCGGTCAAAGACACAACAACATGCTTCACCAGATTTGCGGTCCTCAGTACCCTGCTTACCCATGCCTAAATCGATGTCTGGTACTGCGTAAAAGTGGGCTTGTGGGAGGTGTGGAGGTGGTGGATAATGCGAGTTCTGAGAGTGCATTGATGGCCGTCTTTTGGTGTTGGGTGACTTCCCTATATAGTCTCCGAAGCTCTGGTATTCGTTTAGACGTTGTGCCGGTTGACGATATGCAGCTCGCGGTGAAGTAGGTGGAGAAACATGTGTGAACCCTCCGCGGAGCCCTTCAAGAGAAGGTTGGTACTCTGGGGGCGAACCTGCTATGCTGGCTCCATTGCTCCTGTTTCGTGAGGGGCTGCGGCCGTAGGGTATATCTCTGGCCCAGTCAGTGGTCGTCTGGGTCGGAGGGTCTGTGTGTTCTCGTTCGAGTGTAGGCTTCCATGGGTCTAACAAAGGTGTCAAAGCACCGTCAACAGGCGCTCCGGGAGGGGATATTGAAGCATGGAGCTGCGAGAGTATGGAGCGAGGAGAGATCCTAGGGGGAATTCGTCAGTGTGCTGTCTGATACTGCCCAGTGAAGTATTCTCCGTTGCCCTTGGGCTCTCATGGGGTCATTGCTTCATCCCATATTGACTTACACCTCCGGCGGCAGACCCCTAGATGACCCCTTTTCCTCCGCGTTCTCTCCCACAGCTTCATATCTCTTGTTTTTCTTCCCTTGGCCCTTGCGACCAGGCGAAGGCTTTCTTGAGGCTTCTTCCTGAGGGTAAAGCGCAGGATCAACAGCCGTATGCTGGCAACTTGACGGTTGGTCTGACGATGGGGGCATTCAATATTGAGCGAGCGAATTTTACACTGAAGATGCGGGTAGGATTTCGTTGGGAAGGTTCGAAAGATTGTATAATATCATTTGTATACGTTTCGTGGTGGAATTTGAAGCTGTCAGGAACCAGAGCACCTGACCCAATCAAGAGTCGGTGCCTGGAACGCGCTGATGACAGCGACAAACGTGATCACAGAAGGCGCGCAGTCCTCTTCGAAGCAAAATGAGAGTGCTCTTCCTCTGCCCGTCGTGATTGCTATGTAACGATGTTCTCTGGCTTGTCTCCAATGGACGAAAGCGGGATGCAGGAGCTTGAAGCAAAAGCGTCACAAAGCAGAAAGCGCCAAGCTTGCGACGACAAGCTGTAACAATATATAGACCTAATTATTCCACTCTTCGTAACGTCGGTCGAACTATGTGGAAGGGGTCGGACAGTTTGTAAGGTGCTGAAGACTGGCCTTGAGGGGGTTCTGAACCCCCACATTGCCTAGACTCGAGGTGCGCTATTGCCTCATCGTGCATATTCTAGTCCTATTTAGAGTAGGGCTAAACGCCCGGACATTCAACTGCGCCAGAGTGATTTGTGATGATGCATCTATGCCCATTTCGTCTCTGCTAGTCTGCTTTTGTGGGTATATGCATGAATCTCAACCTATGATCATCGCCGGACATCTTGAATTAGACCTGTTCAAATGGCCATCGAATCTGCGTTCCTCTGTTCTCCTCATTCTTCATACTCAGCTGTAGCTCCTCTTCCTGCGATCTGACCTTGGTGGTGTTCGGCTGCGTGACGAGTACGATGGACTTCGCCTCCTTCTCCGACGAGAGGGGGAGCGAGATGGTGTCAAAGTTCTCGCTCGCCCATCGCCATGCCTCCGCGGCGCTCCTCGATCCCTATTTCTAACAGCAACCCGGCGTGGCGGCGTCACGGATCTGTCCCGACCACCATTTCGACGTACGGGCGTCCGTGATCTATCTCTAGCACCATTGCGGCGTGGAGGCGTTCGAGACCTGCTTGGGGAGAATTGGCGACGCGGTGCTGCGCGCGAGCGTGATGGGGAACGCGATCTTGAGTAGGACCTTGACGATCCGGAATACGATGAATAAGACGAGTAACTTGACACGCTTTCTGAATCCGATGCTGGCTCTGGGGGCGGCATCACTGCTGCAGGCTTTGGAGCGTTCTTCAGGTGCTCTCTCATCTCCTCCGTTAGTCCACCCATTCCGATGCTCGTAAAGTAGTTAATGGAGAAGCGTGTGTTGCGAGGGTTATCCATAGGGAATAGACCTTCGAAGTGAGAGCGAAGTATTGGGTCACGCAGGCGCTCCTGGAGTGTTTTCATGCCAAGAGCTTCCGCTAAGTCTTGTACGAGTATCTTCAGAAAGATGCGACTGCTTGAGGTTGTCTCTTCCTCATTCAAATGGATGACAGAGAGGACTACCCAGTCTATGCTATCAGTCGATAGCAGATGGCCATATAGCTTAGCTACATTTCGCAATTGGTTAGTCTCCCTCCTGTGGCATGTGTCATAAGCAGTGGCGAAAGACTCTTCGTACAGCTGTCTCCAGAGGCGGTTGATTTGGGCAAAGGTGGATGCTATAATCCCGTAGAACTGTACAAAATGTAAGCATTTCACTTGCAGATGAGTCCAGAAGTCACTTGCCTTGTTGTACGTACGCTCTTGCGAGCAGCACTCAACGATCATGGAGACCAGCTCCGTCTCCTGGCCCGTAGGTAATTGCAATTTCATCAGCTTGTGAGTCGCTTCTTCCGCTTGGCTCGAAGACATTATCGTCAGGTAGATTGTCCTTCGAAGATTGACCAGGTCTGTATTTGTTGCGTCCTTGATCTCCAGCGCAGTTTGCTCCTTGGCTTCCTCACCTTCGGATTCTGATCCGCTCTCGTACTCCTCGTCGCTTCCTTCGGCCTCACCCAGAATCTCTGCCTTGAGTGCTTGGTATTTTGCCTCGTTCTCCTCGTAGTCAGGGTCGAACTTGAAAACATTCAAGGAGTCGTTAACATTGATTTCGTCATCCAGTCCGATGCGATGCGTGATCTGGTCCTCCTCTTCCACAAGATCTAACTCCGGCTGAATTGATGGATGATCTCTCCACTTGTCTTTACGAATCTGGAATAGGACTTCGATCTGATATTGCGTTCTCTTCTCCACTTCGGAGTCATGTAATATGCTTCGTAGCTGATCAAATACGGCCATCAGAATCGCCGGGCTGAATTCCTCAAGGAACTGACCACATTCCTTTAAAGCTCCCACTGACAATTCAACGCTGTCATCAGTAGGTTTATGGAGAAGCAACAGAAGAATCTGAGCAACAAGCGTCTCAGAAACGACCTGCTGATTGGTGAGATGGCTGAGGAAAATGACCGAGCTCATGCACACGGCCTTGTCGTTTCGTTTGTAGGCCTTTTTAAATTGGACGACCAACCGTTGGACTAGTAGCTCGCCAACTTGAGGTAATTTGGTGTTGACAATGGCTGCCATGGCAGCATAAATTGGGGTGAACGGAACAGAAGCAGCAGCGGATTTCTGGATCGATCGGCAGAACAGCCCCCTACAACAGGACATTAGCATTTGCCTATAAGATTCAAAGGAACGAAATGAAACGAAAAGCCAATGCATACCTTCCCCTGATCAGATTCTCCGCGAACAGCTCGGGAACAATCATTTTCACATTGGCAACGCTAATTTTGTTTACCAGCCCATTAATCGACTTCTTCAGCGCCTCCCAAGCCATACGCTGATATTCCTTACTGGACTTATCCGTAAGCGCCTGCTGAAGGGCTCGCAGCTTGGCCGGTGGCACATAACGCCCGCCAGATTTCGAATTGAGGAGCGCATCATACTCCTTCTTTGCAGCAGCCTGCTTCTCCCCTTCCGTGGGTGGCTGGGGAGGAGGTTCCGTCTCGCGTTTGCGTGGGCGCGCTACAAAATGACGAGAGTCGAGGTCTTCGTGGACCACTCCCCTACCGTGGACTCGTGGTGGTGAGCGACGACGGACAGGCGACGGAGATCTAGATGGAGGGCTTCGCTTCCGTGGGTTGAAGTCTTGTTCTGCGTAGCCGGCTGGTGGAGGTGTGGGTAGGCGGACAGCGGAGAGCATGACAGCGACGGAATGTGACAAGGGGTGAGAGGGAAGTTTGGGGGGATGGTGAGGTTCAAGAGCGAGGTATGATAGCTACCTACTCAAATGTGCTGCAGTATGGCGGTCTGGTTTCGAGATATATTGAATCATGAGTGAACGACTGCAAGAATAAATGCAGTTAAGGTGGAGAAAACTGCGGACTTTCAGCCCTACAACAGCCATTTCCAGCTAGGAAACCAGATCGCATTCACTTTCTAGGAAGCCACACTACTCCGGTAGATTATCATTCACACTCATTACCAAGCTACTCCCACAATGGTCCGTCATTCTCGACCGAAATATCCATCAAAACATGCTAACACTCCAACCACAGCTCGACAAATTAGTCGGCCTAGCAATGCTCATCGTAGCGACCACAGTCTTTCTCTACTACACAACATGGACACTACTCATGGTATCTCGGCCCCTTCCTTTCCCCAGTCTTCCCATCATTCCCTACCCATCCCCCGTCCTCCAGCCGAACTCTCTGCTAACATCCCTCTCAGCCCTTCGTCGACCAAGGCCACCCTCTCCACGACTTCTTCCCTCCCCGCGTCTGGGCAATCCGCATACCAGTCATTCTCATCCTCCTCGGCTCGGCGGTTGTAGGCAGCTTTCTAAGTATGGTCATGATAAGGAGTAATCGGAAGAAAGCTGCCAAGGCGAGGGCAGTGGAGGCTGGGAAGAAAAAGGCGTAAGGTGCTCATGGGACGAGGGGCTTTGGCTGGGAATAAATCCTGGGGTATATGCTGTAAGATATCTACGGGGCCGAGAATGCAGGACATAATGCTTGGATGTCCTCGTACGTGCGATTGGCCCAAGAGTGGGCGCTCTGCTGAACACATTGACAGGGCTTCAATAAGTGGCCCTTCAATATCGAGCCATTAGAGTCTTTCGGGGTCTCGGAATTATCATCTTAATTCGAATGGAGATCAGGGCGACAGGAGTGAATGCTGACTCTAGGGCTTCGGGACTGCTCAACGCGGGCTATACTTCATTAATCTCAAATCTTGGGTGGCTTGATAGCTTGAAGATGCTCAAGTATGCACATGATTTGATTCGGTGTAGGAATGTCATGATAGAGTTTGATTGAGTCAAGTTTTATCTCTGTTGCACTACCTTCGCTCTCTTACTGCGTCCTATCTTCCAGTTTCGCAGCAAACAAAATACCACCAGACCAATAGAAAGAGCGGAGTAGTAAACTTTTATGGCTTTTGCTGAACGATGCCGCGCCTGCCAACCGAAAAACCCCCAATTAGCACTGGACCTATCAACAACAGTGAGTGTCGTTAGTAGCCACCAACGAGGTGGCCAGGCCAGTCGACTCGTCATTTTGGGTGCTACCCTAACGTTACTTGCAGCGTTCGGCCCATAAATTTATATCCATGAAGCTGTTGGACTGCCATTACAGCGTCCTGCTCGTGGATGAACTTAACGTAGGCATGGAGCTGCCCGTGGACCTGGCGTAAGGTGATGTACTCAGGCTGGATCATCTGCACAAAAGCATGAGTGTTGTCTTCTACAAGAGTGTAAATGCGCTCCTTGGCTGTTTCCTGGCTTAGATTCCGGATGGTGACTTTGTAACCATGAACGTCGGCTGGATTGGGATGGTCAGACCCGTACTCGCCGACAGAAGGAGGTGGTATTGGGATTAGAGCACAGCTCCGAGATGCGGTCGACGCCACAGCAACGTTCGAGAAGTCAAAATCTCGGGACCCATTACGTGTGCCGAGCGCGCTTGATAGGGCGGATGAATTTGGTGTGACACACACAGTCGACATGCTTGAATTTCTAGACGAGCTCGAGAAGGCCGGCGTCATTGGTGCCATGGGTGGACTTAAAGGCACAGGCGCAGGGAGCATTTGACCGGTAGTGCTCTCTATTGGCCCGCGGAGCTGAACCATTCTACGCCCATCTTGCTGCCACACATAGGCATTCAGCATAACCCCTTGTTCTCTCCAATAATGTCCTTGTAGAATCTCTGGAAGATGACATCAGCATTATCCTCATGAAGCGGTTTGGCCTCCATACCATGTGTAACGAAAGCATGGTCATAGTCTTTGAGATCGAACAATGCCCATCCATCTTGAATACTGACCCTGGGCTCGGGATGGAGAGTCATATTTTCCGGATCCCATACAACCCTGCGTATCTCATCTTTGATTGGTTTGAAATGTTCTTCTTCGCGACCTCTAAATATTCGTCCGGGTATCTGACCGGTGGACGACTATCAGCGTGCCAGTAAGGTTTGTAGAGCTCGCAATGCACTCACCGGACCCACACCGATTACATACTTACGCTCAAGTGGCATCCTTCCAGAATTCAAGCACCAAATTAGGTAACAGAGCATTCGAATATTATGAACACAATATCTAGTGCGGTGTGCGGTAGCGCGACATTCGACACACAGTGAGCTCCGAGGTTTGCAAGCACTTGAATAAGACGATGCTGAATTGGTACGTGGACTTCTCGACAAATAGTATGGAGGAGGTACGTCTGCACAAATCTTATGAACAATAGTAACTGTGAGGGCTGATGGTAGTCCAACATAAGCTCTCGAGAGTGTCGTTTAGGCAGAGCAGTTATGTGAGCCTAGATGAATCCCCCGTCAGCGTTCTGATTACATGGTGTAATGCTGCGAGAAGACAATGAAGAGCCTCTTGGAGTGTGCAAGAATATGTTCTGATGCAGGGATGAAGGTCTGCCTCTTTCTGGGGGACGACAATATCAACGTTTCGTGATACTATATTGGAATAGCTCAGCTGTTTTGTCCGCCATCACGCCACCAGTCCTCCAACTCCTCCCAAACCGCTATCTGGCTCCAAACTCGGATGATGGTAATTGAACTCACACTGTGTTATGAATTGTAATTTTGGAAGGCCTCAACGCAAACCAAGAGAACATCAGTCGTACGAATTTGAGGGATACCGAAGCCGCTTTCCTGAGATCAGATCGTTGTACTCAAGTCATCATACGGCTAGGTCTTACCTTTTAGATAGACTGTTCTCGATGGGCAACACCAGGCAACACATATGAGGATCTGTCGACATAGCTACATCAGGCTAGACGCTAGCTCTTTGCCAGGCGTTTGTGGAGCATGCGGCAAATCCTGGGGGTGTGGAGAATTTAGATCCAGAAGGCTGGGTCAGGCACCTGCTACAAGCAAAGACAGCAAACGATCTACAGACCCAAAGCATGATCGCCTGAGTCTTTGAGATCGATGAAATTCTAGACAAGAGCAGAACGAGGAAAGCATGGAGGTCTATGAAGCGTCCAGGCTTCTCTCCTCATAGTTCTAAGTCTTATCGAAGCACGAAAGAGAAGAGTAGGGACAGGGTACACTTGAATTAGAACGGCAAGTGAAAGGGACATTCCAACAGCATGTGCCTTGATCAATAGAGAGCTCCTTGGGGTTGGAACGAGATGCTTTTGGATGAGCGGCCAAACAGTGATTAACGCATGGTTTCTCCACTCGCCCATAGGCAGATGTTTGTTATCAGTGGCCAAATACAAGGCTTGGCACACACGACCCTGAGACATGGCTGGCAGTTCTCGCGAGGCGGAAGCCATCTTCCGACGATGGCGGCTATCAACAGTGCATAACCGTCATCGGAGTGGTGGTAGCACTGCCCATTGGGTGAAGGAGAAAGAGCGGTCTGTAAAAGTTGATGACTTTGGTAGAGAATGCAGACATGACAGGAGCGATGTTGGAGTGTTGTCGAACAGAGCAGGAGTCAACATGGAGCATCCCAGGTTGTCAGAGAAAGGGTAACCAGATGCAGTTTGGCTTTGCGCAACGAATCAGGCTCTGTGCATGATTTACCTGCGGAACCTCTGCAGACGGTGCTTCTTGGAGGCATCGAAGATATGAAACTGGGCAGAGACAACGCTTCTAGGCTTCACAGAGGGAGACGGGACGGGGAAAGGTACTGCCATTGCAGATCGAGGGAAAGAGGGCAGCCCAGCCCGTGCTGAAAACCAACCAGCCAGTCCCCATCCCCGATGTGAGAAGATTTCAGGTGATGTAATCGGTAGTGGTGAAAGGTCCAGCCAGATGCTTCTTGCTCTGGATCTGAAGTGAGATCGCAAACCATTGTCCGGTGTTCTGCCGTGTTTTATGATGAACTGTTAACGCCTTCGACGCCTTGCTCTAGCTTCGTGCCAACTTCAAAGTCATGCCTCGCGCGATTGAAAAGCGTCTCTCAGGTTCGAAGCTCCGCTCCCACCTGAATTACCCGGTATTTCCGGCGGCTGGAAAGTTCATAAGCTCCCTCGTCGTGGAAATCCGACGCCTTGCACAGCTCCAGTGTCCGTGAACCAGCTCACTTTGTCCGCGCCACCCTCGTTCACTAGCCCACACGGGAGGCTCCGTCCTTCCTCGGTATCCAGTATCTCCTTCAGGATCTTCTTCTTGCCATCTCCAGTCGCCACGAATGCTATCTTGATCCCGTGTGTTGCAACTGGCAGCGTCAACGTGATTCTCTTCGCTGGTGGCTTCGGACTATCCTCGATTGCGGCAACCCAAGCATCGGTCTCTCGCAAAAGCTCATGGCCGGGAAATAAAGAGCAAGTGTGACCGTCTGGTCCACAACCCAGAAGAAGAAGGTCGAATATGGGTGTCTTGACACTGTCCTTGGCGGCGAAGGACTTCATTAGAGCGTCTTGATATTGGTCTGCCATCTCCTGCACGTCATCCATGTATTGTACGTCAATCGGATGTACAGTGGGCTTGCCTAAGCTTGACGGTATCCTGTCCAACAGCTCATCCTTCAGGAGCCTGTAATTGCTGTCCTCGTGATCAAGTGGCACAGCGCGCTCGTCGGCAAAGAAGATCTCCCATTTCGAGAAGTTCACTCTCCCGTCAGTGTCACCGGGAGCGAGCAGTGCTTTGGCGAGGGTCTTAGGCAGAGATCCGCCTGAGACAGCGACCTTGAAGGCATCATGCCGCTCTAAGCCAGCAGTCTGGCATTGGAGGACGTACTTGCGCAAGGATTTGGCTAGGCTATCGGTGTCGCTGAAAGCGTATAGATTTGGAGGCTTGCCCATTGTTGCGTTCAAGTTGTCATTTGAGTTACAGATGAGGATTGTGAGTTACTAGTAACTACGTATTGGGGTGGGTAGTGAATTACCTCACTTTGGTGGGGCTCGGGTAATCCTGCCGTGCAATATCCTCAGTACATGATTTACCTAGGTACATATCTGATATCCAATGTGTGCCTCCAAAGTGCCTTCTACGGACTAGTACGCTCTTCTCATTTTCGTCATGCATCACCATACTTGATGATATGAATTGTCGTCAGTCTGTTGAAGATACATTCATTGGCAGAACCCCACTCACATCTAAAATAATCCCCCACTGGACATTGTAAGTTGGTCATCATCATATTATCTGCTTCCCTTCTCCCTGTGTATCCCTTTCACTGGAAAATGTTCGCACCTACCTCCCCAGATGTGCCCTTGTTTGTCCATAGCGAGGGGCGTTGACGTACCTTAATTGTACGCCGCTATCATCGCGTTCTAGCCAGGCTTCCTCACTCTCATGGAAAGACGATCGTGGCCGGTCCACAGGAAACGGCTTATGAAGATAGTCCAGCTTCTTATAATTCCAATCTTTCAACTGTTGCCTAATCTCAGCAGCCTCATCCTCGTCCAAACCGACCCAGGTCTCGTTGCTCGTACTCGAGGACGGTGATTCGATATCATCAGCTGTGGGTACCGCGGGAAGTGGTTTGTTTGCACACTTGAGCCTCTCATAATGCTCAATCATCAACTCTTTTCTCATCTCACTGATCTGAACGACCGAGCGATCCTCAGCCCTCGCCTTCGCGGTGAGCCTGAGCCTCTCTTGACGAAATTGGTCAGTCATTTCCGTCTCCATCTTCTTGTAGCAGACGTCGCAGAATGGCTTGTTGTCATCAAGCACAGAGGCATCAACAGAGTTGACGAGCACGGGGCAGCGGTTTGGGTAGGGCGCCTGCGCGCAGTGGTCATACTGGTAACAAATGGGATGCCTGCACCTTGCAGCTAGATGGCAGGTGAGCTGGCACATCTTGCCTGTGCTTAGTGAAGGAGGCCTTGTTGGCTTGGCGGTTGAGATCTGTTGAGGAGGCTCCCAAAACAATTTGTTCAATGTTTGTATAGCGTGGTATGGTCGAGGATTCTGGCGGTTTGCCAAGTTTTCATAGGTAACGATATGGGCTTTGTTGTTAATTTCTGAGAAGACAAAGGTTAGAGTCATCATTTACAAGCAGGTCGAGAGGTATGAACGGCCAGCCTTTGTTCTAGTATTCATTGAATATTTCTGCTATGGCTTTGTTGTGAAGCGTTGTCGGGGGCTTTTCCCTTCGCACCCACTCGAGCACAGTATGATCAAGGGTTGGATACCAGTGAGTGGGACGAAAAACATGAATAAGGTACGTGACTTTAGCGCCTGATTTCCTATTCTATACAAATATGCGAGCCTCAGAATATGTCTTGGGGCCGATCACGCCTCGATGGTGCCTTGAGACTCTGAGCTTTTTTGTTTTGGAAAGGCAAGCACTGACTGTGGGCATCATCGAGTGGTGCAAAGACATTGGATCGTGTTGCAACGGCCGTAAAGAGGGTTTAGGTTAGATCTTGAAATCATGGGTTCACCTACGGATCGAAGACATAACGTCGTACGGATCATAATCGATACCGCGAAGCATGCCTTTGTTGTCAAACAATTGGGTACAGTCTATTCTCGTTCAAGTATGGCCGTTGTTCCACACATCCCAAAATATCTTTTGTCAGTCGAGAATCCTTTTTCCGGAAGTCGAAGCGTAAAATCCTTTGATTGTCCTTCAGCAGCCCTTACCCAAACCCTTCACTGCCATGCTGCACCACAAGCTCCTTCAGCAGACAGAATTTTCGCCCTCCAGCCCTCCAAAAAACGCAGCAACGCCCTTAATACCCAACAAGGAATGTCAGCACCCGAGCAACTGTCTGTTTCCGAACTCTCCATTTTCTCCGCGCCACAGGAAAAGGCCCTCCCAATGACCCAATCCACCAGCACAGCGCAAGATCCCTTCACCCAGCAAGGAACCACCTACGACATCTTCGACCCCCTCTGCATCTTTACCACCATAACATGGCTCCATATCGGCCCCTCCAAGCGCGTCTTTGGCATCCACAAAGGTCTCCTCTGCTACCACAGTCTCTATTTCCGCGCCGCCCTCACAGGCCCCTTCTCCGCCACAGCAGCCGCAAACAACACCCTCATCCTCGCAGACGAGGACCCGGAAACCTTCTCGCGCTTCAACTGCTGGATATACGCCCACAAGTTCGATGCGAAATGGACTCTTGAGGATCTATTCGACATGTACATCTTTGCGTCCAAGAGACTGATACGGCGCTTCCAAAACGCCATCGTGGACGAGATGCTGATACGAGTACGGAAGGCAGAAGGAGTGATGAGTACCTCCCTCCTCAATCGCGCTTGGAGCGATACTCCCACTCTCCGCCCCTTCCTCGTCGATACGGTCGTGGAGACGAGCGACCTGGATGCCTTTCCGGAACTCGATCCCGAGCTGTCGTCAGCGGTGACGAGACGGTCGACGGATCTGTGGAGACAGTCTCAGATTGTGTGGCCGGTCGATGAGGCGATGCATGTGGCGAGGGTGGTTGAGCCTTTTGGATGGGTCTGTGAGAGGTTTCATGTTCATGAGCGGGAGGATGAGCACTGCGATGTGATGGTGCGCCATCATCCTTGTTGCTAGCAGGCTCGGTGAGCCGATGATGGGAACGTGGATTGGATACGTAATCGTATCTCTCATATATAAACCTCAGGTATCCGAATCTGCTCCGAGGGACTGAATCGAAGCTTAGGACCTGCAGGCAGAATGTGCGATTATATCACTCTAGATATAATACACTATCTTGCATGATCCAAGGTGTAAAGTGAGCGTCAGTGCGTATTTGTTACATTACCAAATATGATTAGCGCCACTTCTCCAAACTATTCCCAAATCCTGCGGCAGCTTAACATCGTTGTAAGGTCTTTCTTGAGAGACACGAAAGGCCTCCTTCTCTCCGGGTCATATTCGTGCATGCGACTACACTATATCGTGCTGATGGCAAGGGAATGTCATCATGACTGCCTTCAGATTAACGTCGAACAAGGACTTTCAGCATCGTCCATCGATCAGGCCCTAGTACAAGATAGCGTCTCATTATATTGTACAGCTCGTCTAATGATGTTCGATACTGCTGATCAACATGCCCGGTGCCGACGTAGGCGCCAAGGTGCAAGCTGGCTTGGCGGCAGCAAAGGATCTGTGGCGGACACAGTCCTTTTAGACCTCTTGGTGACAACTTGATCGGAGCTGAGACATGTTGTCTTTTCCAATGGAGATGCTAAATACCGTTCTCCCTTATATGTATATGCTCACCCTCGTTCGATTTTGCTATAGAGACCTGCGGACGTCATTGTGTCTGCAGACTGCCACGAGGCTGAAACGGAGGCTATAGGGGTGTTCTGATTTTGTTTCCAGAATGTAGCGAATTCCGCCGCTTGTTGCGGTACCTCGGTAGTGAGCGCATGACCTTAGGATACCTAGGAGCAAGCGAATAGCAGAAGCTGAGGGTCAGTGTATTTGGGTGGCGTAGGATGACTTGTTACATTTGGATGCTATCGTGCTTTCTTATCAAGACCAAAGATGGGATTGGGGATATATCAAGATGGACAAGGACACACCCTGCCCTGGATACACATTCGTGGATATTTACTTGTCCAAGCGGAACGAATCTTGTATATCTTGATCTGTGTACACGAGAGCTATCCTTAGTGATGGCCGCCGAGTGGTTGTGATAATGGTTTGAAGCTCACCCTTGAATCTATCAACAGCGCATCCAGCCTCAACTTAGGCAAGGTACAGGATAGTCCAAGTTCTAATCAAAGTCGCTAATACGGGCGGCAGCCTTGATCATGTCACCTCGCGTCGCTGGAAAGGGGATCCTACTCGCCATCCACTATTCGTGGTACGCTGTCAATCGCGCCCACACTTTGCAACTGAGTTTTTATGTTCTTTCCCATGCTCCCAAGCTTCTCAATATACTCGGTGAACTGAGCGTGCTCTTTCCTCACACCAAGCAAGACCGCTTCCATGCTCGCATTGGCACTCTGAAGCGACTTCGAGTGCTGCTCCAGGCTGGCTTGATCTGTCGCCGTTAGTATGCTCTGCAAGCTCACATCCGATCTGTAGCCAAGCTTTTCTGTGTGCGAAGCTGTAGGTTTTGAAATCCCCGTCTGCATGTTCCTGACCTCCCATCGCAGGTTAGCAATAGTATCATGCATGTCTCGCTTCTCACAAGCCCACTGCTTCTGCTCGACCTTCCACTGGTGAGAGTCAGAAGCGCTCTGGGTCTGGAGTCTTGTCGACATTTCCACGATATGCGAATATTGAGCGTCCTTAACGGCAGTATGCTGTTGAGATACTTCTATAGAGTTTTGCAGCTCAACCACTTCGGCTTCCAGTACGTCAATTCTAGCCTTCAGCCGTTGTCGGTCCTTGGCTAGCTTTGCCATTTCCATGTTCGAGGCTTGGGCAACCTCATCCAGATCCGCTCTCCGAATTTGAGCCGATGAGTATGCAGAAAGTGAATCATGGTTTTCGTGATGAAGTGTCTGAATTGCGGTGTCGTTCGTCTCATGCTCAAATGCTCGGCCGACATCATGTGAAGTGTAGAATGGCTGTCTCGGTGATGGCAGAGACATAGGCGGGAGAGTGTGATGAGCAGAATCTGGGGGCGAGAGAGATGGGAGCACGCGAGTTGTTAATGATGCGTGTGGTAGTGCCACTACTTGTGTCAACACAGTCTGGAGAGAAACTTCACGTTGGCTGGGAATCAGTGGTTGTCGGTTGGAAGCCATTGGCAAACGCTCTTCGAGGGAAGTTGGAGGATTCAAAAAGTCTCCTAAAGATTGGGACGTGACAAGTTGCCGTGAAAAGGGCGAAGGGTGGGGCCCTAATCGATCGGAGTCTGTGAAGGAGGATTGTCTCTTTGACGGTGTTCGCTTCCAATTGGTCATTCTCGCAAAGTGCCTCCGTGATGCTCGTTGGACGACTCAAGCAGCTTCTGCAGCTGAGCAGGTCTAACAATATGTATATCCTAAGTGAAGCCCAGTAATGGCTTGTGTTATACACAAATACTAGCGTTAGATGAGCTCGAGACTTTGACCGTTATTAATCCGCGACGTGGAGCAAGCGAGGAGGAATGCTTCCGAATCACTCGCAAGATCGGTTCTTGTAATGAGTAAAGGGGAGAGATATTTGCTATCTGCGTTTTTGCCTTCGCTTCGTGGGATTGTGGATCTCACTATGGCCGATGCTCCTACATATCTCCGTTTGCCTCGTTGGGTCTAAAGCGGAAACCATACGATGTTTTATTGATCCCGCCGCTTCTTCTAATCCATCCCGGGCTCAAGTGCGTTGTTGGAGCACAAGGACAGTCCCACAAGCCTGGCATACGGAAGATTTTCAGGATTAGCGGCCTTGGGAGAAGTAGGCTAAACTAGTGAAAGGAGTACCTTATGTATATGCATGATTAATCAGCTTGTTTGGTAGTAGCGCTGACTCAAGCCACATGCTGATACAAGTTACCATTTGTAAGACTATGCGGCAGCAGAGCGTCCCGAACGAACCGATGTGAGACTCAAGGACATTCGTTCGGTTGAGACGATAATCAGGGTATCGAAATGAAAGTGCAGGCATCTTGTGGACTCACCATTCCTGTGTGTGATCATGGGGGCTGTAAGCAACCAGGAACCAAACCGTCTTTTTACCTGCTCGACGGAAAGCTTGCATTGATGAGTACCTATTGAAACTGGCCGAGATGGTTCATGCAATTACAAAAGCTGCCCAGCAACCACGTAGATTTAGAGAGAAACTCTATCTGGTTACTGCAGAGAGAGTCTCACACTTACGAGGATTGTTCATAAGCTTGTGTCTGCCGACACTATCATCTTTTTTAATTTGCCACGGCTTGAAACACAGTCGATGCGAATCACCGTCGTATCCCTTCTATCTTTTGCCGGTGATAGCTCCATGGCTCTCAATTTCTGGCTGGCATGAAGGCCATGCGTCCGAGATCTTTGTTGACATCCGAGGCCAACCTCTGAATGCTATTTTCTACCCAAGATACCTCTTGAATAGTAATCTCGTTCTCGATCCACTGTATTACATCGATTTCCTCAATCAGGTGGAGGACAAGTCTACTGTATAGAGATCCTGTACGACCCAGACTTGAGTCTGTTCGAACGATTCCAAAGGCCTTTAGATCGCGCGAATAATAAATTAATTCCCTTTCCAAAACCATAGCTTCTGCCTTCCACCCATCTCCAATGCCCTCGACGAGATCTAGAGCTGTGGCCTGTCCAGATCCTAGTTTTCGTTGCTCTCGTATCTGAAGAACCTGACTGAACCATGACTCAAATACCTCTAGGATACGGGTATACTTCCCTTTGGGGTCCAGGAGACTACAAATCTCGGCGACGTTCCGTGACAGAAGCGCCACCTTCTCCGCCATTTGAGTGCCTGATTTGCCATCCGACCATTGGACCAACGCCAGCTGATTTATCAATGCTTGTTGCTCTTGGGCAATATCTTTGAGCTCCGCGTGGCGCTCTGCGAGCGCGGCAAACCGAAGCCGGAAGGTCTCTTTGGCACTTTGTTCCCATTGGTGTTGGACAGACTGAGCAGAGCGATGCAGGAGATGTAGTTGAGCGAGCTCCATCTGTAGATGAAAGTATTCCGCAGAGGGAATGTCGTCTTTGCGTACGGGCTGCGAGGTTGGAGAGGAAGGTCTTGAAAGGACCTGTTTCTTGGCGGTGAAAGACTGTTGCATCGCCGTGCACATGGGGTTCTGACCTCTCATGAGGGATTGCCGACTGAACGTAGTTCTTGATGTTGAAGCAGGTGGCATAGCAGAACACTCCACTTGGTGACTGATCGATCTGCCATGAAACGAGCTTCTGGCACTGTTTTGGGGTTCTTGTCCGGCAGAACTGGTTCTTGCTCGTACAGGTGTTTTAAAAGGCCCCTGGGAAGGTAGCTTGCTCGCAATTGATCTTCGCAAACTTGTTGGCCCCGGTGGCTCGCGAGTCGACTGTGGTCTTCCTAGACCAAAGGGCGGTAGCATGCTCGCAGGCCTCCTATGAGTGGCCGGTATGATCCTGGGACTATCGGATCGGGTCGCTGTGGTAGAGGCCAATTGTTCCGCTATGGGTGCTTGCTGCTTAGCGGCGAGAGCCTCCGTACGGGTCGAAGCTTGCCTGTTGCTTCTTCGCTGAGGCAGTAAGCTCGTTCGGCGAGTAGTCCAATCAGCTTGATCAGTTGTTTCAGCCATATTGTCGCATTACCCGGATCTGATTATCCTCCTCATAGGGATATGTGGGGACCGGCTGGCAATGCAACCGTACCTTACACGTTTCTAGGTCGAAGGGGTGTAGATTGTGAGATAATCGGACACTAACTATTCTAGCGCTGCCCCGTCGTGCCACTTTGATGGATTGTACCCTTATTAAGTAGGATCAAAGCTCGGAAAGAATGTTTCTTCAATGGATGGTACTACAATGTATTTACACTGTAAATTTGTAGATATCAGAGAGGATTTATGGATACGAGACTATGCATTTGTGTACTAGTATAGCTACGATATGGGGTAGTTAGATGAGTATCAAGGGTTTTCACTGTCAAATAGAATGTTCAGAGGGTGCATGGTTCCACTGATCAATTGAGTAGCTACTAAAGCTGGGTATCGTGTTCGTAGTCGTGACTATGTGGTCAATAGCTTCATCATGACAGCCGTACTTCGTAAATGTGGACGCACAATGACAGACCTGATTCCCTCTACATTTAGCTGTAGGACCTGCCCTGATGTACTGATTCTCGCTAGCTTAGACTCGATTCTATGGACCGTGCAAATGAATGACGTGGCCATTGCAGATATTTCGAGCTGCTGTTGAGGTTCTAACTCATAGAGATTGCAATGGCGATTTGAAACAGTGGCTGAGTTGGCATCACCTATCAAAGCGACTTAACTGAATCGAACCGTACAGGTTGCATGAGGAAGCTGAACAGCTGGCGTCTGTCACCAAGTATATTGTTGTAAATGGTACGAGTACACAGCAGGGCCGGATCGTCATTAGCGATTGGATTGACGAAGGGTTTGTGTGGCCGAAAGCCGTGTACTTTTCTCCTTTGGCTGTTCATGTATATCCCACCAGCTTCGCGCAGTGCTCGCAGTAGTAAGAATTGACTCCTATCCTGACTCCAGGCATTGAAGGAAGCGAACCATCCATGCTCACGCCACGATGGCAGCGGGAACAACGAACGTGATCCATCGATTGGGAGGGTGAGGACTCGGTGGAAGAGGATCGCGAGGTGTCCGATTCACTTGACTGTGGGATGGGGACAAAGGTATCTGGCTGTACAGGCCTGTTGGAAGGTCTTCGCGATTTGTGTGCGGCCTGAGTCTGAAGTTGAAGAAAGCTAGACGCGTACATAGCGACAGGGAAGGGTGATTTCCGGTATTGTAGGGAGTTTTGTCCGTAAGGGCAGGATAGTGATAGGGAACGTTCGAGGAAGTGAATGTTTTCGAGGATTCGTGGAATCGTCCTCAAACCGAGTCAATTGCAATGAAAGCTTTGGGTGAGGGGGAGAGCAGTGACCCAAGTAGATTGTTACTTTACTGCAGCGATTTGATTGCGCGTTCGAAACGTTGCATTCTTGCTAGAGATCTCACTAGCGCTACTTCATGATCGACTTCGTCGGTAGTCGTAGAGAGCCAATCAACTCCCTTGGAACGCTGAGTCACTAAGGTACGTACTAACTAGTCTCAAGGTAGATAGATGTTAGCGTGCCAAGGGACACTAACAGAATTACATGTGTAAAGTAGCTAGCGCTTTGTAGAAAGTAGGCAGAATATAACGTTACGCATGCAAATATATGTAGACCCTTCTAGAAGAAACATGAAATTTAATTAGCGTCCGCCAAGACGCTAACATTTAACATGCCACCTACGTGGTAGTACGTAATCGGGCCCCGATTACTAAAGTATAATTCAAAATGCAAGGCTTTCGTCAGAGATACCTGAGCCGAGAGACAGGTCGATCATGGAAGCTCCAACGTGGCGCCCCGCCATGGCTGACACGGCTGCACGCTGTCGACAGCTGCGGCCCCTAGAGTACCTTATTCCATCTGACATTTTTGGGTCGGCCTCTCGAGCGCCCGCCGGTCTCGGAGGCTTCGGACCATACCACAGATTTGGCGCGACGAGCGGAGACAAATGCGTCGCACTGATTTTAGAGTTCTGATTTGTAGCAAATCTGAGACTACGAGAAAAGCCGCAGGTGCCAATCCCCGTCCCTTCACCTCAGTACAGGGCGTTCCGGAAGGTATGACATTTAGCCAGAGGCCTCGTGACAGTGGCATTTGAGATTGGCACCTCAATAGTATTGACCGTGGTGTATATGATCTGGGGAGAAGTCAAGCAAAGGGTATGAAAGCAGCCGGATTGTTCCTGGATGTTGACTGTCGCCGACGTCTTGCTGGAGCCAAAACCCGGCTCAATGCCATTTCTCGATGTACGATATGTTCCACAGTGTAGGTGTGATTGCTGCAGCGACAGATAGAAGTAGCATCCGAGCAGGAGAAATTCTGGGTTGGTGCTTTAGATGCTTATGGAATAATGTGAAATCTCCCCTACAATGTTGGCACTAGCGCTTGATGTGCTCGAGGTAGAAATAGGGCTTAGGGCTTTTGACGATACCCTGCCAGATCCATAACGTACAACTTGAACTGGAGTTGCTTAACTCCTTCCAACATTGAACGTACGTGTGAAATGTTAATGCCACGATTGTCGAGCCTAGCCGAGGGGTGGACGACTCTGATGAACGTGTGATGATGCCCACTGTGCAAGACCGCCTCTTGAGGCGTGAATTGGGCGATACGTCCAGATACTCGGCCATCAAGGGCATATACGGGGATAAGAGCTGGATAAATGATTTGGACATTGTAAACGAACTTGGAGGTCACTCGGGCTGCGTCAACGCACTAAGGTGAGGAGACCTTCGATCCCCTTTGGTATCACAAGCATAGCATTACTGACGCTGCCACTGTAGCTGGTCCACATCAGGAAGATTATTAGCATCTGGAAGTGATGACCAGCATCTCAATATCCATTCATACCAACCGGATTCCTCAGCATCGTCTTTTGCCCTCACAACTACAGTCGCCACTGGGCATTCTCAAAACATATTCTCCGTCAAGTTCATGCCGCATTCCAATGACCGAACCCTTGTCACGGCTGCTGGGGACGCTGAAGTCCGAGTCTTTGATATTGAATATAGTGGGCGGTCTACACAATCTTCAAGGGGTGCGGACATCGCATCTACCGGAGGACAAAGGTTCCAAAACATGTACAGAGGTGTGAAGTATTTGAGCGATGGAAATACAAACGCAAGGGTCTACAGATCGCACGCAGATCGAGTCAAGAGGATAGTGACAGAGTCATCACCAAACCTTTTCTTGACATGCTCTGAAGATGGCGAGGTCAGATCTCAGGATCGGCTAAGTGAAAATCGATACTAAAACCGACAACAGGTGCGTCAGTTCGACCTGCGACTACCATCCTCCGCGTATCCATCTCCTAGAGGTGGTCGAGGCTTTCCATCTCATCGAGCCGATCATGACAATTCGAATGTTCCACCACCTCTGATCTCATACAAACGTTTCAACCTTGACCTGAACACCATTTCTTGCTCGGGAAGCCAGCCCCATTACATTGCATTGGGAGGTGCACATCTTCACTGCTTTCTCCATGACCGGAGAATGCTTGGGAGAAACACGCACGAGGAACAGGGGCATCCTGGCAGACCGTCTTTAGCTAGCTCTATGTCCGAACATGAGACCGAGTTGATGGGCGAGGCCACACGATGCGTCCGCAAGTTTGCACCTGAGGGACGCAAGAAGATGCGGAAGACAGATAACGGTCATATCACGGCCTGTAAGATCAGCGACGCAAATCCCAATGAAATGATAGCCAGTTGGTCAGGTGACCACATTTACAGCTTTGACCTTGTCCGGTCTCCAGATGCTGGGGACCGAAGAACACAAGGTGTCAAATGTCTGACCAGTGGGAACGGAAAAGGCAAGGTTAGGGAATCGGGCGACCGGAAACGCAAGCGGAAAAAGGAGCCTTTGACGACTTCTCTCGAAGCAGCTCGGAGGAGTCCGAAGCCCAGGCGTGCGGCTGAGCGTCCGGACGAAGACGCGGACTTGGCTTTGCGCGTGCGGTATGGGAATGGGCAAAGCGAGGACATTACGATGGGTGATACTATGCCGAATATTCCACTATCGATGATTGAAGAAGCAAGAAGTTCGGTTCTCAATGAGTCTCAGAAAAGGAGCTTGCAAATGGCGAAGAGTCTAGTCAAGATACGGAAGCTGCTCTTCTCGCTCGAAGTAAACACACGTGGCCTGGATGATGCCGTACATCTAGATCCCGCAAATCATATACCAACTTTTACCGCTGCCCTCGGCACTGCTGCCACCTGTTTGCCTGAAATGGATGAGATCTCGAGATTCTGGAAATATCCAGTCGACCCTCTAGAAGAGGATGTTATGCTGCAGCGATCTTTGCGGGCTAAACGAGACTCTACATGCCGCTTCGTGCAGGCGTGTGGAACCCTGGCTAGAATGTTGGGTGGCAAGATCCAAACTGCGAGTCATACACCAAGTCCTGCGCTCGACCTCTTCCGAATAATCATCCCTGCGCCGCATGAAGGGCCAAACCCTTCTATGCGGGAGATATTCTGCTATGACTTTCTTAAAGCTATCATCCTCTGGCTTGAAGGTGGTTCCCAGGCTCTGCTGCAAGGTTTTAAGAGACCGCCCAATCAGCGAAAGCAGAACCCGAGATTCCCAATACCTGATGACGCCCAGCTTTCTGGCATAGATGATTTTCTCATTCCCTATCTGCTCGGGTTGTCCGGCCCTAGCCCGATACCCAATGTCGATGCATCCAGATTCGAAAAAGAAGAGACTCGGACAGTCTTTTATACAGAGAGCGATGCCGTTATCGCTTTCGCTAATGCCATCAAAATGCCGCTTGAAGATCTCGAGAGAGCAGTCATGCCCGCTTCGGGAAGCCAGGACGATCTTTTGAGTCCTCTTGTCCAAGATCAGAAGAGTGCATTGAAGTACTGGGGCTTCAAAGTCGGACGCGGCATCTTGATGAATGCTGGAGAAGGTGTAGATTTTCAATCTGTTGACGTCGCCTTCGGCGGTCTGGGTACCGCCGAGATTGACGAAGGCAGAGTCCAGGAAGACATAGATCTCAATGAGCAGGAGGACGTAGTAGGAAATATCGGTCTCATTAGGCGCCCTGGAGAACCGGCTGTGGAAGGCGTTGCTGCCTCTAGTGTTGGAGATCTTATGCCGAGTGGCGAGGCTGGTGAAGGCGCGTCAGTATCCGAAGCTCCATCCATCTCAATTCAAGGCACCGAATCCGATATTGACATTCAAGACGCCGGGTACGACGCGGAAGTAATACTAATGGATGATTTACATGACGAGATAGCAGACCACATAGCTGCTGAAGATGCGAATGAATATAGTGACGAAGATGAAGACAACGAGAACGGGGACAGCGACGCAGACGATGACGGCGATGGGGATATCACGGCTGAGGAACGCCAATTTATGTTTCAGTCAGCTTCCGATAGGGGCAAATTACGAGAGATGGTGGAGAGGGATACGCCTTGCTACTCTCATACTCGCCAATACCGTGGTCATTGCAACGTTAAGACTGTGAAAGATGCCAATTTCTTCGGCTTACAGGATGAGGTAGGCACCTTTCAGAGCTATTTTTTGCGTTCCGGTCACGATCAGGGAGCCATGTCATTTTCTTGTACCCCTGTCCATTCTTCATGGCGTGTCATATCGCTTAATAACTCCGTATGAAGACATTACTGATTCAGGTGTCTGCGCAGTATGTGGTCAGTGGTAGCGACGGAGGCCACCTCTTCATATGGGATAAGAAGACATCCGAACTAATCAACATACTGGAAGGCGACAATGAGGTCGTCAACGTTATTCAGGGTAGGCCCTTAGATCATGACCAGTCTACTCCATATACTGACACAATCATCTTCAGGCCATCCTTATGAACCGATTCTAGCTGTGTCGGGCATTGACCATACAATCAAAATTTTCTCTCCCGATAGTCGTGCTCTATCGGACGCTGAAGCAGGAATCAATATCAGCTCCGCTACCAACGGGTCCTCGGGGTTTTCTTCTCTTTCAGGTCGACGAACAGCTCGACGCGAGTTCGGCCTCAATGAAAACAATCGTCCCGAAGGGCTCACGAGCAGGAAAAGGATGCATCAGAGTTACCAAATTTTGAGCCAGAATGATGTGCAAAGGCAAGGGGGCATGAGGGATGCATTCATCACGGTACGTGCTGATGGCCCCTTTGTGAGGATGAGAACAGTGGAGATGGATTTCGCAGAATGGGCCCGTTGGTTCGATGGCTGATTTCTTGTTTATGATGTAGCGAGGCATGTTGGCACAATTGGCTGCCCGGTTGAGAGCTAGACAAGGCGATGCTGGGGGAACTGGCGGGGAAGTGGTTTTAGGCGAGGATGGAGAAGCGGTGCTGGTGGATGACAATTGCACGGTGAGTTTTGAACCCAACGTCGCCCTGGAACATGTCAGGATACTAATAGGTGTGCAGGTCATGTGAAGGGACGTCTGATGGGTGATGCACGGTCTACATCAGGATGCCATTGCACTGACAGGCTCGTAGGTGAAATTGACAGCTTTGAGGGAGGAGCATCGAGAATGTTAATAG
>JAABUK010001259.1_pt1 | contig 49034 bp, 53 predicted proteins | sample 5559141 | NCBI WGS metagenome assembly JAABUK01 (sample SAMN10711869, study PRJNA513367) | rock metagenome | isolation source: Antarctica rocks | place: Antarctica: Victoria Land, Pudding Butte nord | collected 2016-01-03 | reverse complement strand
ACTCCCAAACGCCGTCCACAGAGACCGCAACAGCGCGCCGCGGAACATACCGCGTATCCCCTCGTTCTTGAGGATTTCCTTTGTCAGGGCTAGGGCGGTTTGTCTGCCTGTCGACCTGGCGCTCCGAGTCATAGTTTCAGTAGTACCACCGACGTTATTTTTGGTCTGGGAAGGAGGTCCCTTCTTCGCCTCATCCCCTGCCCCCAACATAATCCTTGTCTTAAGCACATCGATCGGGGTGGTGATCCAGGCCGCACCCGTCCCTGCCAACGCCGCGCTCAATGCCGTTATCCGTGCTCTTTCAAATATCCCGTCTGCCTTTCCGTCCCCACCCTCCTGGGTTTTCTTCCGTTTCCGCCGATCGAGGAAGTAAGCCTTCAGGCGCTCGAATATCGGGAACTGGAGCCCCGTGAAGGGAAGATTACGCGCTGCGAGTGCGGTGTATCCGCGAAATAGTTTGGCTGGGTGCGCGCGAAATTGCTTGAGGACCTCTACTGTCGGATTCCCTCTCCCTCTCCTGCTTCTTCCTCCTTCCCCGTGCCCCTGGGCTTTCTGATTAAAGACCTGCGCATTCTGCTTCAGCACCTCCGCTGGCGTCAATATCGCACAGCTGACTAGCTCTGCACCGCCGGAGCTGAGGGCGTGAATTGCGGGTTGGGGGAGGTAGAGGGTCGAATTGGGCGGGAAAGCGTCGGAGAGGGTGTATTTGAGGGCTTCGTAGGTGGTGAAGAAGGCGCCGGAGGAGGGGATGGTGACGAATATTACGGTGCCGATTCCTTGGTAGAGACCGCGGAAGAGGATTGGGTTGAAGTGGGTGTGGCGGGAGAGGAGGGAGGTGGCGGTTAAGGGGGTTGGGGATGTTCGTGGTGGGGAGGTGGTTGTGGGAGATGGAGGTCTGGGAGATGGAGGTCTGGGAGTAGTCTTGTAGAGGGTTTTGTAGTTGGGGGATTGGATGCGCGTTTTTAGGGTGTCGAGTGGGTAGACGAGGAGGTCAACTGTGAAGGCCGCGAAGGCTCCGGCCTGGCAAAGGTAGAAGAATCAGTAAATGTATAGGTAAGTTAGGCCCGACCAAGGTGTAGGCGCAGATTTGGGTAGGATAGATCGAGGTCCGGGGCGCGAAGAATCGGCCAACCACGCCCTATTGCCGGGGCTGCGACTTACAAACCAGATGTCAGCATTCGTATTGGAAGACATCAGACTGCCGCGACTTGAGCATAAATGTCGCTGAAGCTGGGCAGCGTGTTCCGGACCTGCAGATGAGATGGGAAAAAACAAATGGGGAGCTGTGATCATGAAGCTTTGTTCAATCTTATCTTATCTCCAGTCTTGGCTTGGGCGCCATTTTTCAGGGGCTTCGGGGGCACTTTTCTAGGAGGATCGGGCGACTTGATCACGCTCAAGAGAAAAAGTTGGTGAATGGGTCATTGCTATTCTAGGGTTCCCCCAAAGTCACCAATCCTCGAAACTTCCATCATTCCGTCGCAGGTCGTTCGACATTATTCGAAAACTCCAAACCAATGCCGATCAGAAAAGCAACTGCACACAGACTCTGGGCGTCCTTCCAAATGCCATGAAAATCATGGCCAAACTCTCAAAAACAAAACGAAGATCCATCCTTTCTCCCGCAGTCATTCCTCCACAACCTTTCCCCTATCCATACCACCCTTCCCGTCGAAAAAGCCATCGGGGAGGTCACCCTCGACGTACTTGCAGGCCTTGACATGTCGTTTGAGCTGATCCGCCCTCGCGAATCTGCTTTCCCTCCCATTTTCCTTGCATCCGGGACATTCGTACTTTCCAGGGAATTCGGGTATCAAGCCCAAATCTTTCATCGTTTGGTTGTGTTTGGCGCTCTTCTTGTGCTTCGAGAGGCCACTTGGGTCATTCAGATTGACGTTGCAAACGTCACATGTATGTCGCCGGATATTGTTGTGTTTGGAATCGACATGTCGGCGGAACTCAACATTGTTGCTGCTCTTGTATTCGCACAGTTGACATTGTTGTACTTCGGCCACTTTCCTTGCCGCGCGAGTTCGTTGTCTTCGGGGCTCTGAGGTCACGGTAGGCCGCCGTGCCTCTGGCTGAGCTTGTAGTGCCACCAAATTCTGTGCGCGAAGGTTGTTGGGAATTTCGAACGTTTGTAGAGAATTAAATGACGTCGGGAGGGCCACCTGTGTCTCAACTGGTGCAATTTGTTGTGGAGGATTGTGATAGGCACAATTGGGCTGCATTTGCATATGCTGTACAGGATAGTATCCTGGTGTGGCCGCCGGTGCCTGGAATGGTGCCATAAAAGTGTGTTGAAAAGTGCCCTGCTGTGATGACATATTCTGGGTCTGATAGTAGTTTGGGACGACCTCCAGCATATTGAACGCAGGTGGATATTGTGGAGGAATGATTCCAGTAAGTTGTAACGTTTCTGGGGTAGAGACGTATGCTGAGGAGGGCGCCGGCATCTGAAGAAGTGGCAAGGAGGGTGTAAAAGTGGATGCAGAAGTTGATTGTTCTTGCAGCTGATATGCACCGGATGATGATGTCGGGAGGGTGCTGATGTCTTGACCATCTTCTATGGTAGTGAATTGGGAAAAGATATCGTCCAGAGGCATGGAGGCCTCTATTGGTGCACGTTCGTAATATTCCATCATGATGTGATCGTCCGTGGCGTAGTGGGGCTCCATTGCTATGAGTGAATGGAAATGATAGTGTCGTAAGGCCTTGGAGGGCACCTTGCAGTGATGAGGAGATGACTGTGCTGATAGTGTGTGTGGAAGTAGTTTTGTAGATGTAGTAAAGAGGTGTATTCAGTATCAGATACAGGATGGAAACACGATCTTCGAGGGGGGAAAGGAGCACCATTTTATGTTCACGGGATTCCTCTCCGCCACCAGTCTCTCTGGTACGAGACGAGTCCGTCGATGAAGCCATCGTGAAAATCCAACTGATTCTAAGCTCTTTTTGTCCAAAAAGCTGACGCATGGCTCTTTCAAGATGGCAGAACAGTGGTTCAGCGTCAAGCAAAGCATCTTTGCCACTGGCTGGAAAGAGTAGAGCATCGCACGATTCCTATCTGGGACTTTTGAAAGTTGGCGGAGGTCTTTTGTTCGCGATCTAAGGGGTGGGCTTAGCCAGATTGGGGAACGTAGTCACCACGCCGAACCCCTCAGGATTTTTCTGCCGCGAAGGCGGTCTCGTGAGAACGAATCGGGAAATCAGGTGTGGGGCCGACTTGGGGGCTGGATGTACAGAATTCGAAAGTGTCTCCACAATACACAGTTGTGGATAGAATATTCACATTGTGCGTGCGATTGAGGGATGTACCTTCCTTGATCGGATGAAAATGTTGCTGGCCCAGCAAGCGTCTTCCCAGGGAAGAGCACGAGTAAAGCGGCGGCTTGAGAGATGGCGGAAGGGCAGCTTTGGAGCTTGCAGTGATTCGGAATTCTTTCGATGCGTGTGAGGAGTGCAATGCAGGACCGGCTTGTCGTCGAGGACGATTACGATTGAAGCCATAATGGGTGGCGAATACGAAGGTTGACGCCCAAGTGCAGGCCTTCAGCAACCCCTGTTCGCCCACAGCGTTCAGGTGCACAAGCTTGTTCGAATCTAAGCTGATACTTTATGTATCGTATGCGGGAAGTTCTTGGTTTTCAGGATCACTTGAGGGGGCGTGCCTAGGTCTTGACGGGACAACAATCGATGGCGACGGGCACCAAGTTTCTGCGGCGTAACATTCGAAACATCTTCTGACTGCGTGGTCGGAAAGCGCTTGATGCACACGAATGCACACGAAGCTCGCGTGCGTGGGAGGCTTCTCGAGTCATTCGGAATGACTTCGAAGCTGAGGAACAGTCTGATCAATGCCGACAGGGTGACGGCGCTCGTCTGAGAAGAACACAATTGGGTAGAGTTCTTTGACTCTCTGAGGTGAGCATCAATGCGAAACAATTGTGTCTCGAACCCTTTACGCGTCTTCGTTGTCGCCCATAAGACATGGCCGGGCTGGCACATGGCTGGCACTGGGAGCTTGGATTCCTCAGGCACTTGCGGTGCTACGCAACTTCCCCATCGTCTCCTCTTCTTCCTCATCGTTTGATTGTGCTTGTGGCTCTGCAGGATGTTCGAAAAGGCCAACAAAGTCACAACTTTCTTGGGTGTCGTTGCGATTCAGGGCTATCATCGGCGTCCAAAAGCGGAAATGCGGAACGATTGCGCAATCCGGTCGATCATCCGACAGACCACTCCCCACACCCTGTGCCTTGTCACTCCCTCGCACTCTTGTGTGAGGCGGACCCTTGTGTGACCATCTCAGGCCTTCTTCATATTGACCCCAATCGCGTTCCTCGGCGGCAGCCATGGGCAACCTCTGCTCCAAATCCTCGAACAAAGATGACAACTTCTCAGGCCAAGGTCGCATCGTCGGCACATCCTCACAACCCGCGTCCCCAGCCCCAATCCCACAGAAGATAAGCACAAATTCGCCTGGCAGACCGTTGGGAGGCAGCAGTAGTGGAGTCGACGGAGCATCCGATCCAAGAAGTGCAGCTGCAAAAGCCGCAGAGGTGTGTGCCTACTCTCGCCAATGCAGCGCATCCATCGTCGCTGCGTCTCCTCCATGCTAAACCCCTGCTGATACGGAAGCTTGTGTATCCAGGAACGTGCGAAATCCAGCTCGAAGGGAACATCTGGTGGCAAGCTATGGGCAGGTCTCGCAGCGCAGAGGAAGCAGACGAGGAGTGACTTGTTGGCTTCCGGGTCGAAAGGGGAGCAGGAGGCGCGAGCTGCTGATGCTGCGACCGAAGCGAGGAATTACAATTAGATTTGGATGTGGGCTTCTGGAGCTTGACACCGGCCTGATCAGCAGACGTTTGGGAAGCTGTCATCGAGCTGGACAAAGAGTTTAGACGAACTGGATTACAGGTGGTGTCGCGGCATGATCTCAACGAAATAGGGTCATTTTGGGAGCAGCAGCGCAAAGGCGAACAGGTGAACAGGCGAACAGCACACCCGTGAACTCCCCCTCCCAAGAATGAGGGCCAGGACACGCTTTATCAAGAATATCACAAACCGTGAGCACCTCCTTGCCTGAACTCAGAATCGGCACCGTGCCCATACACAGACTACTGTCACAGAACCAGCCACTGCAAACTCTACATTTCGACTTCCTACCTACCCTTCTTCATGCGTTCACTCTCTGTACAGTGGTCTTCCTCACCCTTTCATACTTCGAGCTTTACCAGTAATATCAAGCTACAGTGCTTGTTCTTGACTAGCAACACCTTGTGGGGATGGCCCAGAATTGTCGTTGATATAGCTCCTGGGCCGGCCTACTGCCGGCTTGTGCTCAAGGACCGTTGTTGGAAGTGTGGAGACCACACGGGTCCTCATTTTAGAGATAAGTGCTCGTGGAGACGCTCTATCGCATGCCTCCTCATTTGTGAACGCACGATCTACAGAGAAAGGGTTGAGAATTTGTGTGCTAATAGTCGTAGCATCCACTTTCTTGGCACTTGCAAAGCCTTCCATCCTCTATTTTATCGCTACTTGCAGGAACGCCGTATGTAGCATGTCTATCGCCGTGCTGGCACCATGAAGCGCTTCCCAGTCTCATCGATCCCCACCAACCCCTTCTCCCGGCAGTAAATTTCCTCGCACGGCAAACATCTTCCCAGTAGTCCCTGCCACAAACCCATCGACCTGCCTGCTATACTGCTCCACCTGCCTCGAGTTCAGCATACTCTCCAGCCTGTTCGGCTCCGTCGGTAGCTTGAACAGTTTCTGCCATTCGTCTTCCGGCAACAGCGCTTGTTTCGTCGATGTTCGTAGTGCGTTCTCAGCTTTTCGTTTGGCTTGCCATTGAGCGATCTTAGTCTGCTCGCGGGCGAGCGCTCGGGAGTAGTAGGAAAAGTTGTTTGATTCGGTGTGGTGGGTTTCGATAGAGTCCAGGAGCAGATCGCAAGTCTGGGAGAGGAAAGGATCGATGTTTAAAGAGAGGGTGTTGTAGTTTGGAGATAGTGGGTTGGGCGAGAGAAATGGATTGGTTTCGATGGACGAGACTGAGGTCGGTTCTTCAAGTGAGGATGATGGAGGTGGCGTGGGTAGTTGGTGCAAGAAGGCGGTAAGGAGGTGGGAATTGTGTATCTGGATTGGAAGCTCGACGAGGATGTCTTGGTATCGAAGATTGGACTTTTGGAGACTGGTCGTTATGTTAGCTGTGCTCGAAGAGATGACATCAGGAATGTGACTGACTTTTCGGTTGTGAACTTGTTTTCTTTGTAGGCCGCCATGAATTGTGGTGATAATCGGAAGGCTCGCAGACTAAGCGCTCCCTGTGAGCTTCTGCTGACATCATTCACCAATGCGACAGTCCTCTCGTTAAGATCTTTCTGGAAGTAATATTGGTTCTCGATGAAATTGATGTTGCAAAAGTTGCCCATATTCGCGCTTGTGTACCAGCCAACACTTTGTGCATCAATATTGACTTCTCTCAACATTCTGAGCATTTCGGCTTGATATCCAGTATTTGCCTTCGCGCGGGGTGCAGCAGCTGCAGTATTAATATGCTGACCTTCATAATGTGCATCTGGTGGTAATTCGATGATTGGGTATGGGAAGGTGTTGGTGATTTCGAGTGTGCCGTATACGTCCATGCCCACGAGAGCGCCCGTTGCAGTAGTTGGAAACCTCTGCGAACAATGCTTTATGATCTTCATGACCACCTGAGACAAGTTAGTATGCGATGGAAAGTCAAGGCGCAGCTCGCCTACCAAGCCCTCAACCTGGATGGCCCTCAGTGGTATCTCTTTCCTGGTACTTGTCAGACGCTTCTCTGGGCCTGTTAGACAGGAGGACTCACTCAGCCATTGCCGTTTCTGATTTGCGAGTCCAAACCGGTACAGCTGCTGATTGTTCTTGAAAATCAACCCCACGCAGGCGAATTTGTGTGGCTTCCATCCCGAACCTTCGCGCTAGCAATACCCGCTTAGCTAAGCAAGTTGCGCAGCTTCTCGTCGATCATTCGCGAAGTCATCGATCCATGAGTATCGGAGACTTCGAATTAAGGCTAACAGTGCACAATCTCGCGGGCGAGGGGGACGTCATGTCTCCGTTCAAGGCTTAATGCAAGCTCAAGCAGAACGTTTACCAACGTCGAAGCTGAAGTGTTCTACAACCTCCAAACACGAGCGAACGTCCATATTTTCAGAGTCACAAAGAAAACGCGGTGGGAATCGTTCTATTTCGTCTTGCTGCTTAGACTACACTGTATCTACCCGGCGCCCTAGTGTCAGTATCGGCTGCAGCTATGGTGCCCTCCTTCAGTAGTCTCATGAGCTCCCTCATCGCATCGTGCACCACGACTTCAGTATCGCCTTCCACCAATATGTACAGTTTAGGATTATCGTTCGGACCGGGGTCTTTGCCAGCTGCATAGAACGATCCTTTGGTGGTGATTGAGGTGCCAGTGGACTCGAGGATTTTGGCTACATTCGTACGATTGGTGACAGCCCAACGAGCTTTTTCTGTGGAGATATCAGCATGGAATCAGAAAGAGAGCGGCAATGAAACTTACGAGGAAAATCGTTGATCTCAAGAGTGGCATGGAACGCTCCTGCGTCTGGTCCCTTGTTATCAATAGGCACACCTTGACGCATGACACCCGCTTTCGATAGTTTGGCTGCGATGTTCTGAACAGCTGCGTTGACCTTGTCCATTTGATTCTGTGGGCCTGTGTCCTTCTCCGTCTTGTGTACAGTGATCTTCCCGTCAAGATCGATGCCCTTGGGAACACCGGGTATTGGCTCTGGCTTCGTATCCAGCGCCTTGACAACAGATGCGGCCTTCGTGAAGAGATCGTCTCCAGCAGTGTCCTTGTCTTCCTTATCGTCCTCTTCACCTTCTTCACCAGTCTTGAAGGTCTTACGTTCGCGGGCTTTAGCAGCATCTCGTTCTTGATCCAGCCGGTCGAGTCCCTTACCACCAAATCCACCTACAGAAGCCTTCTCCTTGCCCGATTTGATCTTCTCGGCGAAGACTTCCACCAATTTCTGCACTGCTTCGGGAACTGTTTGGCCTGATTGCTTGAGCGCTTTTGCAATGTCAACTGCATAGCGGTCTTGTTCGTCAGTCAAAAACGTCACCGCCGTCCCAGTATTACCCGCTCTTCCGGTCCTGCCTGCACGATGAACATAGTCCTCCAAATGGTTTGGTGCATCGTAGTTGACCACCAGTTTGAGCTGTTTGACATCCAATCCTCTAGCTGCCACCGACGTCGCAATGAGGATAGGGACAATTCCAGCCTTGAAGTCGTCAATCGTAGAGTCTCGGTCGATTTGATCTTTGCCGCCATGGATTGACATGCACGGGTAGCCTTTCCTCATCAGATCTCTCAGCAAGGAGTCTGCTGATTCCTGACGATCGACGAATATTAGAGCGCGATCATCTTCGTTCTTCTCATCCGAGTACATGTTGCCCAGCAGCTCGAGTAAGCGGATGAATTTCTGGTCATGGTTCCGCACTTCAACAACTTGCGTAATTTCCGGCGCCACAACGCTACGTCCACCAACAACTATCTCAACGGGCTTGGATAACGTTTTGCGTGCCAAAGCTTCCATCTGTCTTGGGAATGTAGCGGAAAAAAGGACAGTCTGGCGGTCGGGACGAATGTTACCCAGAATCTTCATGACTTGCGGCTCGAATCCCATGTCGAACATTCGGTCAGCCTCATCCAAAACGACATATGTAACTCGTCGTAGATTGGTTACGCGGCCTGAGTTTGCTGCCAGCAAATCGATCATACGACCCGGGGTGCAGACGATAATTTCGGCTCCACGTTTGAGATCAGCAATTTGATCCTTGATAGGTGCTCCGCCGTAGGCACAGACTGCCCTCAAATTCAATGCTCTCAGGAAAGGTTTGCACTCCTTGTGAATTTGAGTTGCCAATTCTCGCGTGGGAGTCATGATCAAGCCGACAGGACCCTCAAGCATATCCAGTGGCCGCTGATCTTTGATGTGCCTAAACATTGGCAATAGAAAAGCGATAGTCTTGCCGGAGCCTGTCTTCGCAACGCCAATGACGTCTCTTCCAGAAGTTATTGCAGGTATTGCCTGGGACTGAATCGAAGTAGGTGCTGCATATCCGAGCTTTTGGATGACGTCCAAAGATTGGACACCCAAGCCGCATTGGGCCCATCTCTGAACTGGTTTCGGTACATCTACTCCGCGCACTTTGATACCATCCAACTCAAGACGTAGGCTGGCCACTTCGGCTTCGTTCAAATCTGACATATCAACAGGCTCGCTGTAAAAGTTCCTCCTGAAAGGTTCATAATTTATTTTGGCATGGTTAACCGCTGGTATGTCTTTCTTCTTCTTCTTGTTGGCAATGGCCAGAATGTCATCTGGATCAGCGTTAATGGCCGTGAGATCAACCTCGTCATCGTCGAATATTGCCTGAGGCTCTTGCTGCCTGGATTTCGAGGATTTGATACGACTCACGCCAGACGCTTTTAAAGGCGCCGCAGTGAGCCCCGACATGAAGGCGTCCAAAGGATCGGCTTCATCTTCTTCCATAGCGCTTGGCTGCGGAGCTTCATAGTGAGCATCTATCATGATTGTATCTCCCTCAGCGGGGTTGATTGCTTGAGTCTCAACTTTTTGAGATTCGTCCCCTGATTGAGATTGCATCAACTCGTCCCTTTTCTCGGCAGCAGCTCGTGCAGCGGCCAATCTCTCTTCTTCTGTCCCATCCCCTTGCATGTCCGCGTCATCGTCGTCGCCGTCGTCAACATCCACTTCACCCTGCGTTACGCCATTAGTCTCCACCGGATCAACTTCTCCTAGCGGTGGTGTTGGCAGCTTCTCCAATTTTCGGCGAGTTGATTCCTCCTCCTCAAAGACAGGGCCCGACTTAGACTTTTCCGCCTCGGACGCAACTTTGGCACCGAGGCCAAAGCCGCTCACATTCCCCCGAGCTTTGAGAGCTGCTTCGAAAGTGTCAGTAAGGAGCACTGGATTACTTGGGCGTTCTGACTTACTACTCTTGGTGCTTTTAGCTGCTGAGAGGTTGTTAGCCTTAGAATCTACAGACGTGATTGATGTGGCAGACTGCTTCAACAACTGTGGAGCAGCCACATCGGCTCCTAACACATCTGAATTGGCTGCAGATGCTTGAGCTTTTTTCGCAATTGCTTTCGGATCAAATTTCCCAGCGTACGGTGCGGGTGATCCGTTGCTTGAAACGACGGGTGACTTTTTGACGATTGGAGACGATGGGATAATGGGTGAATGTGGGGAGGAGACAGCCGGTGATAATCGAGCTTTCTTGTCAATTTCAGTAAGTATGCTTGTCACACCTCCAGCGGCTGCCAATTCAGCCTCCTTTTTGGCCTGCTCAGCAGCCTGCTTTTGCTTCCAAGCTTCTAGCTTAGCAAGGCGTGCAGCTTTCTGGTCTTCGACGGAATGATTGGGGGTTGATGGTTTGGAAGTCTGTGAAGTCAATTGAGCAGCTACATCTCCCCGAGGGTTATAGCTAGGGAGTCGACTCACTTCGCGGGACTGATTGGTAGAAGTTTTGACAGGTGGCCTTTCCCTACCTTCTTCTCTCGTACCCCTCCGCTTAGAGTCGGTAGAATCATCTCTCTTTCTGCCATTGCGCTCTCTGGAGTCCTGTCGCCTGCTTCGGTAATCTTTGTCGCGACTCCTGCGGCGATCGTCCCTATCTTTCGAGCGTCGTCTATCTCGTGAGCGATCACGCCTGGCAGATCTATAGGGTTCTCCGTCTCGTCTATCGTCGTATCGTCCGTCTAAGGATCGGTCTCGTCTTCTGTGACTGTCATGGTCACGGTCGCGTACTCGGTCTCGATCGCGGTGGCGGCGCTGATAGTGAGATTTGTGAGCATTTCGCGCATTCGTAACAGGCACATGTTTCCTTACATCCGGACTTCGAGACCGAGATCTTCTCCGATGACTTCTTCCATCCTCACGACGGTTTCGCTCACGTCCTTCTTCTTCCCTCCGATTCCGCTTTGACGAAGAGTATGAACTTCCTACAGGTGATGGTGAGCGATTGTCCCCGTGCCGAGCCATCTGTAGAGGCTGTAATGAGTGAGCTTTACTGCTTGACCCGCATCAAGGACCAGGCGAGCTCCTCGCAAAGGCGCCAGACGGAGTCTATCATGCAACAGGACTAAGTAGTGCGGCAAGATATCTGTCGATGAGGTGTAGATTCTCAAACACGGCTATGGTAACAGAAGACAATGTGGGTAAATATTCCCACTGAGACTGATCGGTAGACGCCGCTGCACCGCCACAGCGCCAAGCCAAGGTGTGGCGCTTGTACTGTAGCTCACCGCGCCTACTGGAGCTGTCGCAGACCACAGACGAAGCTCCCAGCCTCCCGGTAAGGAGGTCGACGACTTCGACTCTTCCCTCCGACGCGCCGACATTCCCTCCCACCCACTCTCGACCATACGGCATGACTTCCTTGCTCTTGCCCAGCAGGGCATTATCGCATCGACTGGCGTCTCGGTTTTCTCAACTGGGAACTAGCCGAAGTTCCTGCTCCAATTCCTGGTCACGCGTCACCCGCAACAGCGATGTGGGCTACTTGAGCTCCTTGCTGCAATCAGATGCGTCTACCTCAGTTCTCGGACAGCTGCTGTCGCGAGCTTACGCGACAAAGCCTGGAAAGCCGAAGGCCCACACCGGCCGCGTCGCAGCATCAAAGAGGAAACCAGCCGTAGCTCGAAGTGATGCAGTCGCAGGTACTCCGAAGAAAGCTCCTGCAACAAAGACCGCCACGAGCCGAAAGCCTGCCGCTAAGAAACCAGCTCGAAAACCCGCCGCTGAGAAGCCAGCTCGGAAATCCAAGTCGAAGACGAAAGCAAACCCCAAACCAAAGCCGAAGCCGAAGCCGAAGCCGAAGACGAAGCCGAAGCGAAAAGTTCTAACAGAGGCGCAAAAAGCTACCAAAGCAAAGAAGGAAGCAGGCAAGAAGAATAGAGATCTCAGGAAACAAGCATTGCTAGATGATCCCAAACGACTGCCTGCAACGGCCTACACAGTTCTATCGGTTGAATCTAGCGGCAAAGGAATGTCAATCGCACGGCACGCAAAAGATATATCAGCTCAATACAAGAGCCTTGGCCCAGAAGAAATAGAGGTATATTTGGTGCTTGTCCCTGCACACGCTCGCCCTCTAATTAACTTCTCTAGCGCCTAAATCATGTTGCAAACGAGAACAAGGCAAAGAACGATGCAGCGTTCAGAAAGTGGTTGAGTGAGCATACACCAACGGAGATCAAGGCAGCAAACAATGCCCGCAATCAATTGAAGAAGAAGGCAAAGAAGGAAGGCAAAAAGAAGACCTACAACCACATTCAAGACGAGCGCATCGTCAAACAGCCCCGGACCCCATACACGTATTTCCTAACCGATCGATTTGCATCCGGCGACATGAAGCACATGAAGATAGGTGAAGTCGGTCCCTTGATTGGAAGAGAATGGAAAGCTCTCTCTGCGGCAGAGAAGAAGGTATCTTTAGCCCTATCCTCGTACTTCACAAAAGCCATTGCTGACCCAAAGTGCTAGCCATATGATGACAGAGCCGCAAAGGACAAGTCTCGTTACATCGACGAGTATACCACGGTCTATGGTACACCTCCAGCGATGACAAAGGCCACAAAGAAAGCGACGTGAGGTTGTCTAACCGAGTAGAGATACCCAATCGCGCTTCCTTGGGAAATCGTTCGGGCTCAAAAGGCCCTTGTCTACAGGTGTAGTTGGTGGCAGGGACCGCGGTCGATATGTGTGTACAATACAACGCTCTGAGTTCCCACATTTGATACAGCCGTTTCTTCCGTCCACTTCCCAACAGCCATCCCATAACGCTTGCCCGTCAAATAGCAGCCATCCTGGGATGCCAAAATCCATCCCAAATGCCTATCTCCCCTCTCCCTCCATCTCCTCAAATGTAACCAAACCCTCAGCGCCCACGCCCTCTCATCTCTTATTTGAGATCCCCCACCCCCCTCGTGAAATTCTATGTCAAGGCCCCCAGGCACCACACCTACCTCAACCCTTTCTCCGCTACCTTAACCCTCCCTGTCCCAAACGACTTCCAAAACACCTACACAGCCGCACCTTCATTGAACAACGGCAGCAATCCCGGCGGCACCTGCTCGACTGCACAGCAGCGCCTATGCCTTCCCTTTCACTTTCCGATTCGGCCTCCAAGGACACCACGTGTATTTGCGTGATAAATTTTCCCGTGTCTCGATGGGACGGAAAGAAACGGTGAGGGTTGAGAAGTATATACCCCAGGTAATCAATATAAGGTATTTATTCAACAGCATTCAGTTATCACATCAGACACAGCAGCTAGTTCAGGTGGGAGCATCGCTCTATTCTACCTAGGTACCTAATGAATACTGGGGAGGTCCAGAGATCCCGTGCCCTTTCGAGGAGGATAGGGTGTGGCGGGTGAGATGGGTACGTCTCTATTTTTCTTCTTGTCACCCTTTGAACGATGCCCTCAGACACAGACAACTTGGGGAAAGATGTCTTCGTCGGAGCTGGGAAGAGGAAGATTGTATGGGAGTCGGTGGGAAGAGCAGGCAGATATATATTTCAAATCAACTATTTTGCATGAAGCGAATGTCTTCTCCCTAATCTTCTGTTGGGATTTCCCCACACCCATTCCAATCCAATCCAGGACAACACGACCGAGATTCGAGATGGAGGTGTTTGTATATCAAACGAACACCACCAACGCTTGTCCCGCTTGAACGTAATGAATAGCCGGCCAGTAAAGCACCCCGTCATCAACAAGATATCCTTCAGACATTGCGCTTCAACCCTCACCCACCTCTTTCCCTTTCCCTTTCCACCTCTCATCTGCATCCACAACGGGACTCACTTCTCCCTCCTCCACAACAGTACTAACCCTCTTCCCCACCATCTCCTCAGTCCCATCCTCCCCTTCGCCAGGATCAACATCACTCTTGCTCATCAAACTCAACTGATCGACATTAACCACCCGCAACTTCTCCTTCGGCACCGTGAACATAACCTGCACCAATCTCTTCTGCACTGCGGCCTCAACATCCCATTCATCCGCCTCATTCTCGTTGTCTATGGACAATGGGTCCGTTTGACCGGGCACTGGCTTGCGACGAACCACTGTACCTATCGCAGTACCCATACCGGCGGAAGAAGGTGGTGCGGTAGCCATGGTGGCCGGAGAGAGAGGATCAGCATCCCAATCTTTGGCACCTTTCTTGCCGCGCCAGAACGCTGCTGAAGCACTAGCGGCACGGCGGGGACTCTCAACTTCTATCATTTGCGGTTGGACATTTCTCTGCTCGAACTCTTCGACCCGTCTTCGAACTCCTCCTCCGTCGCCAGCTCCTGTACCGGTCAGAGCTCGTCTCATGCTGCCCATCCAGCCTAAGGCTTTTCGACCTGGTCCAGAGCCTGCCATCCTCCGGTCTCTGACAGGACTTTCAGGCGGCGTCTCGAACACATCCTCGTAACCGTTGCCAAGACGTGATGAGCCCCCCCGAGAAAGCAGCGCATCATTTTCACCTGGCTGGGAAGCTCCAAAGCTTGTGTGGGCTGTTGAGAATGTATCGCTTCTGTCTCGTTGGCTGCCTGTTTTGGGTCTTGTAGAAGCATTGCTGTTGAAGTTTAGGCTGGCACTTCGTTTCGATGATGCTCTGGCCACACCATGATTGCCGTCAGAGGCACCAGGACCAGGATGATTGACCAGAGTAGCTCTGCCTGTCATGGCAGCAGCCGCGTTAGCAAAGAGCGTGTATCCAGCGCTGGCGCTACGCATGCTCATATTCCGTGATATTGAACCAAACACACTGCGCTGGATGCTGTTCGACGACATCGTACTCCGTTCTGACAAATTGCTGTTCGTCCGGTCTGACTTTTCAGGGCTCTCGCTTCGAGCATTGTTGCTGTTACTCTGACTTGGATCGAGCTTTGAAGAAGGTGGACACGTCCTTCCCGACTCCATGGCTGCTCCGGCGACTTCCCAATCCTCTACCCAGCCCTTGACCTCCCGTTCTCGGTGCATCCGGTCGACCTCGCTTTGGATCCGTTTCAATTGTGGTACTGGATCCTTGAAAGGATCGCTGCTGCCTGACTCAGGCCGAATATCACCTCTTCTGCGCTTTGAGGATTTCGGTCGTCTTAGCGAGCCCCCAGCCTCCGACTCTTCATCCTGCTCGGTTATTGTGTGAATGTCGCCTGTTGCCGTTGGAGGCCCATGGGGTAAATTGCTTGGAGCACCAATGCTAGGGTTGTAATTCATCGGCCCTCGAGAATGGAGCGATTTTCTCAAACCTCGCGTTGGGCTGGGTATCTCAACCAGCAGACCTGTTCTTTCCGCCTGCCTTTCACCATTCCCAGACACTCCATTCTCAGCCTGTCGACCCTGTCCTGCAGTCAGCACAGGCGCCCAGGGAAAGTCATCACTCGGAGCAGAGATTCGCTTCTCCTGTCTACTACCCCAGCTCGCGCTGCGAACTTCAGGGTAGTGTCCACCTCGACCATCTACACCTCCTCCACCCAGGTCGCCGGAATAGAAACCCTCGGCTCCGAGGGCAAGCTCGCGCAATTCTTTCTCACGGATAGCTCGTTTCTGGCGAAGTCGCCGTGAGTAGAAGATGTATACTGCGACAAGGCCGGCAATTGCAGAAAAGCCCAGGACGAGACCGGCACCGAGCCCCGCTTTTTGAGAAGCGGTATGCAAAGCTCCCTCCCCAGATTTGTTCCCTGGCACTTCGGAAGACTGCGAGGAAGATGGCTTGGTGTAAGTGCCGACGAAGGATGAAGACGTTACATTGAAAAGCAGCATTTGAGTGTTTGCAGACTGCGCATCTCGTCGGCGAATCTTTGATGGGCTCGCAGAGACGCTGTATCCTCCAGTGACGAGCATCACGCCCCCCTCCAGCATTGCGGCGCCATGTCCATAGATACCTTGGCCAGATTTGAACGGATTCGTAGGGGTGGATGGAACTGTCCACGTCCAGTCTCCTGCTCCGCCATATCCTTGGCCTACCTCCAGGATTGCGAGTTGTGGTTGTGCTGGTGTCGACACATCTCCTACCCATCCACCAAAGACAACAATTTTAGAGCCGTCTGGGGTCAGGACAGCCGTATGACCAGATCGAGGCTCTACTTCTGACGCGCTCGCTCTTGTCATCAAATCTGTCTTGCCGGCATTCGGCTGCTGTATCGTTTGGAATGACCAACTCTCTTGAGGAAGCGAAAAGAGTGCCACTTGGGACATATTGATGAATGCTTGTTGGGTATGCCCTCCAATGAGAACGAAAGTTTGTTGCTGAGAGATGCTGGTTGAGGAGGAGTTCGAGTATGTCGGTGTAAGAGGAGTAATGGTCAGACCAGCTTCTGCAACTGGCGGGCCACGGGATGGTAAGGTGGATGATTCGTAGGCGGAAATCGGGTATGAAGCAAGTGAAGATAGGACGGGCGATATGTGGAGCATATCGTTGCCGTAAGTGGCATTCGAGGTCCAATCGTCCACCGTGGACGTGCCGTTAGAACACATACCTCCGAAAAGGTAGAAGGATGCATCGTTGAGAGATGCTGTGGGCGAGAAGGAGAATCCTGCGGAGAGGAAGTTTGAATTGTAGGAAGAGTCCGTTGTGGAGAGTGAAACCTTGTCCCAGGTTCCAGTACTTCTTTCTTTATCTGGCGTGAAATGCCACATTTCTTTTTCTTTCGATCCATCATTACAGTGCCCTGCCAACACGTTCAAGTCGTCGACGTTGAGGATCGGTGTATACGCTTTCGTCGAAGCTGAGAAAGGACCATTTGCGGTCAAGGTTGATAGCAAGGGTTTCGAAATATCTATGGATTCGGAGGCATTCAGAAATTGCAGACCGCCGTGCGATGCAGAAGACTGGGGTGAGATTATGTAGGCCGCGCTCCCATTATTCGTAATAAAGATTCGAGTAGGGTTGTAGGGGAAGTCTGCGAATGTTGGAGCCACCAGCAGCGCCAACAAGCCGACAGGGAGGTGGAGCAACTGTATCATTGTACAGAACGAGATTGTTTGCGATTGCGATTCAGGCGGATTATCGAAGTAACGCGGCCTCCCGCAGCGCACCGAGGTTCAGGGAGGGTTGGATCATCGAGAAGCAGATATTCGTTCCTTTCGGTTCATCCATGAACTTTGAGACAGCAATCTCATCGACCAGAGTATGTTAGCGGAGCAAAGAGAGGGGACAGTCATCAGATAAGGTCGCAAAGATGGCTATCCAAAGCGTGCATGCAGATAGACCCTGTAAATACACAAGAAGGTTGGGGCCAGCCACTGAGGAGAGGCTGGTCTACGCCATCACCTGCCGAGCCCGATCGGTACAATGAACGAGACAGGATGATCTGCCGTCAAGGGCTGACACTTCGTGGCTCGCCAATTACTTGGAGTTCCCTGACTTACTCCATACTCGGGAGTATCGCATGAGCCCTCGGGCTATCCTCGGCTGTTGCTATTGATCAAAATGTAGCGTTGCGCCATCTCGACCGATCACGTGAATCAAACCCTGTCTCGACACTCGAGCAACACAATGCTATACACTGCCATTGTTTGAAGCCTTCTCTAAATGAACACCAAGCACCCATTGAGTAGGCAATTTGACCTACTCAAGCTCCGCCACTTAGCAAAGCCCCTGGCTCCAAGAAGTATGCGCTGCATCTGTATCAAGTAAGCAGGACGCGCTCCAACCCTGAATCTACTTCTCTTCTCGTCCCACAGTCGGTCCACCGAGCCCGCATTTCCCATGTCAGGACTTATGAGCTGTGTTCCTGTCCGACCTGGTCGGGCCATGTCGTGCTCAATCGATCCGAATGGTGGCACGGAGTAATTCAAGACAAATACCGGGGTGACGGCGTTTCTTCAGCCGCAGAAATTGAGGGCTAAAGGTAGATATGGGCCTAGACCAGAGCAAGCCAAGCTCTTTGGATGTCTGTGTGGAAGGGGCTGAGATTCTTTTCATTGCTTACTTCACTATCTTGCTGGTTCAAGAGCAAACAAGCCAATTGGCTGTATGTATTTCACAATTCTTGAGGCTCTCTAAGCAGCGCCAGGACGACAGCGCATACCCTGTTCGTAGAGGGAGTTTGTCAGAGGTGTTTGTATGTCATCCCCTCCATAGCATCCCTTTGTTTACAGAAAAACAGGAGATTCGAAAGCTCACGGTGCCTCGGGGTGCATCCGAGAAGGTCCTCCGGTTCGGCAAGACAGTTCATCCTTGACGGGTGTCCTTCGAAAAGGGTTAATGTCATGTTACTCAATTTCCAAAACATGTGTTGAAGAATACTAAATACTACGTTTACATTAACGCATCACCTCATATCCCCAGTCTATTCCAAAACGTCCTCAGATGACCAACAAGCCCGTCCAGATCACTGCAATAACAACCGCGACGAAAGTGCCCTTAGCCGCCTTACTCGCTCCACCAGTATAAGCAGCAGGACGCGTGGCCTCTGCTCCACTAAGTCCGCTGCTAGCACCAGTCGTCTTTGAGCCAACAGAAGCCGGTGCAGTCTTGAAGCTTGCGGTTAAATTGCCCGCGGTGTAAGGTGGAGTCGAAATGGTGGGAACGGCATTGGAAGAGCCTGGGCTGGAGCCGCTTGGCTTCGGTGAGACACCAGTGGTGGGAGGGGCAGATGACTTTGATGGTGGTGGAGAAGCAAAGGTGTAGCCTGGTGAGACGGCAGAGGAAGTGTTTGGTGCAGAAGCGGAGGGCTGGTATCCTGCTGGAGAGCCTGCTGATGAGGGACTTGCGGGGAAAGAACCTGCGGAGAGTTGACCTGTGGGAGTAGAGCCTGCTGATGGAGAACCAGAACCACCCGTTGGAGAACCACCCGCTGAAGAACCTGCTGGAGGAGATACTGCTGGAGAAGATGTTACAGGCACTGGCAGAACAGACACAACCGGAACTGTTATAGTGACAGTCGGCGATGCAGGGTTGCATGCAGTACAGACGACGGCAGTAGTCATGAAACCAGCCGGCACTCCTGAGGTCGTTGCAGGGGTTGGGCTTGCGCCAGGCGCCGTGACAAATGTGGTGGTGTATGAGATTGTGGTGTAACCTGTTGGGCAAATACTAATGTAGTGGGTAGTGATAATAGTAGTGAAGCTTTCTGGGGCTTCGCTGCTCTGAGTTGGCATTGCGCTGGTGACAGGATAAGACGCACTGCCAGTGGCCGAAGAAGATCCAATAGGCCCCACGACCGAAGTTGTCGAAGAAGAGCTGACTGGATAGAACGCACTGCCGGTAGATGCAGATCCAATAGGTCCAGTAACCACACTCGACGAAGAAGAGCTGACTGGATAGACAGGCGGGTTGGACGAGGGCGGTGCGGGTGGCGAACCTCCGGCTGACATCGTTGGGCAAGTCATCACTTCCGGAGGGCAGCTGGTGACGGTCATATCGATGTAGCTGATGACCGTCTCTGGGCATTCAGTAGGAATCTCGGAGGTGTAAGTTGGAGTCGATGTAATGGATGCCGATACCTCAGCGGAGTTGCTCGAGGAGACCATATATGACGACGAAGAAGTCTTCCCAGAAGAGGGTACCCCACAGTTCTTGTCATAGAACGTGAAAGGACTGTTTGCGTTTTCGTTGATATTGGATGCCCTAGTGAAGGTCAGCACGAGAGACTTATATGAGTTGCAACAAAACAGGACTTACACAGTCTGAGTGTAGAGGAGGCACTGAGTGATCCCAAATGCAAAGCTAACGCATGCTGAGTTTGCAGCACATCTGACCGAGCATTTGTCGAAATTGGCAGAAGTGGTATCATTGAGGAAGTTGAAGGCAGGCGATTTGTCGAACCCTTTGATACCGCAGCTGGAGGCAGAAGCAGTTGGTGAAGAAGACGTTGAACTGGACAAAGTCACATCATTATAAGTGGTGGTGTACGATGTGGATGATGAGGTCTCCTTATATGAAGAGCTGGTCGTGACTGCGGAGCTGCATGAGGTGGTTGAACTCGAGATTGGATAGTCTGCCGAGTTTGACGTTGAGCTAGAGGCTGAAGTTGATGTTGGATACTCTGCTGAGCTTGAGCTGATGTTCGAAGAGGCGTCAAAGCCAGTTGCAGCTGCGAAAGAGAGAGTGGATGCCAGTACGGTGGCGGCATAAAAGAATGAACGCATCTTGATAGATGAAACTGCTGAACGACGAAAGAATGGTCGGGCAGTTGCCCAAAACGAACACACAGAACGAAAGACTGGACGCAAGGTGATCACTTGCAACAAAGGTATCAAGATGCAAAAGAGTAAGAAAGATCCACAGAAGGAAAACAAGTCTTCTTCACGAAGAGCGCACCCCACAAGCTCAACCAGGCTACCGGAGATCGGCGTCTCGAATACTACAGAAGCAGGTCCAGGGGAAACAAGAGCCGGAAATATCAAGTTGCTGTTCGCGTTTGCGGCTGGCTTTCTATTGGCTAGACCCCGTGTGATATTGAGGGCTAAGACACGCGAAGAGACCAAGAAAGGTAGTTAGTCTGGATCCGGCGTCATCGGTGCCTGCATAAATTTCAAGCCACCGAGGAGGTGACTCGAGTCAACACTGTGACATAGTGGCCGAGAAAAGGGGAGGGTGCAACTGGTTGATGATGCTTCTCGAAAGCTTTTTGCGAAGCTTGACGATCGTCTTGGAAATGGGAGACGATAAGGTTCGAGAGCCAAGCATGGACACTTGGCAGGAGTCGGCTAACCAGATCGGGTGAGAAGTGAAAAAGGGGAAATTGCAGACCCCTGACTCCTTTCAGAAATCAATGACCTTGAAAGAGTCGTGATGCTGCATGAGTTAGCCTTCTGAGGCTTGAGCTAACAAGATGAAGGATCTCGAGATGCGGAGATATGTTTCATGTTGCGTTCATCATCCAAGTCCATTTACTACGTCCTGGTAGGAGTGCTCAGGATCGAGGACGAGAGATGAAGCTCGCCTCGTATCCTCAGTCATCTGCATGATGTCGCTTTCAAGCCTGGCATCGTATCAAGGCGAGAGGCGTATGGTGTTAGTTCGTGGCGAGTTTCAGCACAGGCATCAATCGGATCCGTGGCCACAAGATCCGCCGTGGCCGGGAGTACGTGTCAAGTCCAAATTATCAAGCGCTAAGGTGCTGTGTAGGATAGTTCAGGGCTTGTGGTAATCATTTGTGCTGGTCTCTCGTCCCAATCATGACATTATTGAGCAGCAATAGTAAGCAGTAACTTACTTGTGAGTATGGCTCAGCCAGGACTCTAAGAACCGTACTCTATCACACACATTCAACAAGAACCTCTTCAATACCCTTTGTATCATCAGTCCTGTCGAAAGCCGTCCCCGGTTGTGACGCCCTTCTGCTTTCTTCGAGCTTCTTCTCCCCAGATTGGGTAACTCCAAACAACTCGTCCATTTTCTCCAAGCTCAATCCCTTCGTCTCCTGCACAGAGAACCATGTGAAAACAAACATGCTTGCACAAAAGCTGCTAAAGATCAGGTACCTTCTATAACTATTGAACCCCACGGTACCAAGCATATTTGGCACTGCTCTTGCCACCACGAAGTTGAAAAGCAATTGCGTGGCAGCAGCCATAGCGACATTCATGGCCCTCAACCGCAAAGCGGGAATATCCGACACGTATATCAGCACGCTGGCCCCCATCCGAATTGAAAGAAGGCAGCGCAAAGAAAGACGCAGACGACCGCAAAGTGACCAGCTAGCGGAACCGGTTGCCCTGCTACAGGGGGGTCGAAGCGGTTGTACAAACTAACGTAGAACATGCACAAAGCTTGAGCAATGCTAGTCCACAGCAGACTTCGCCGGCGGCCAAGATTGTCGGCTGCCAGAAGCAGGAAGATTCCAACTCCGACAAGTTTGACGATGCCGTAGATCCCCGTCGCGAAGAGACCTGTCTGAGTGCCTGTGATACCCAGATTCCGGAAGATTTGCGGCGCATAGTAATTGAGGGCGTTGGTGCTCGTCATCTGCTGACAAATCATAAACCCAATGGATAGGAGGGTTCGCTTGCGGTTTCCAGGAATAGTCCACATTTCCTTCTGCAGATTCCAAAACGTGGCTCCACCAACAAGGACTTTTCTCGTTCTCGACGTACGGGATGGCCAGGAGGCGGGTGTCTGGGCCTGCTAAAGACCCTCTTTGCTTGCTCCAATTCGTCTTGCTTTGCGAGGAGTCGTGGACTCTCACTGTTGAGGTACATGCCAATGAATAGGAGGCTTGCCGGCATGGCTTGCAGAGCAAGAGGCACAATGTAGGTCACGTCACCTTTCAAATGGGCACTGCAGCCGAAACTGGTCCAGAACGCGAGCATGATCCCAAAGACGCTGAAAAACTGATACATTCCTGTTAACGCACCTCTTATCGCTTTCGGTGCATTCTCTGAAAGATACAGTGGTGTCAGCATACTTGCGGCGCCAACACCGATTCCATTCACGAAGCTGCAAGTACGGTGATCAGCAATGTCCAAGAAGCAGGATGTGTGGCTTCACCATACCGTCCAGTATACATGACGGGCAAGTGACCAACAGCCGCAGCCTGCGTGGTCGTACCAATGACACTGATGACAGCTGAAACTAATAGTGACGGTCTGCGCCCCAGCTTATCGGCGAAATAATAGGAAGCGAGTGCCCCAGCAAAGCAGCCTGCTTGAAGAGTGGATACGATATTGGCATTCAGGTTCGCTGCCTGCGCTTTGTCAAGATGCTCGATCCCGTACTTCTTAATGAAAGGTGGAAGTGTGAGGACTCCGCCGAGAGGTACCCGTCTCTATTTCAAACAACATGCCTACGAAGCAAGCCTGATGCGGTCAGACCTTCAAGCTCTCCAATCAACCTGCAGCGTAGGTTGATCGGAGTGCCTACCGATATGGATAGCATATAAACTCTCCATCCGTAGATCTCCACGGGTCCTCCCTCATCGCCTCGTTACGAACAAGTTTCCTGAGAATGACGGACATCTTGGGTGATTGCTGAAGAATGGCAGAGTGAGAGAAGTGAAGTAGAAGGATGAAGCCGCAACAATTGTGACGAGGTCCCTCCAGACTAGATGAGAGTATTGGAATGGCGACGGTTCGATTGAGCAGGAACGGAGGGTAGAGAGTCTGAGGCAAGGTGCATGAAGTCAGCGATGTGATATGGTGCTCTCTGCTCAGCTGTCCCTGATTTACCTAATCTGGTAACTCGGCAATCGGCCCTCCAGTTTGGTATTCTGAAGCCTTGAAGAGCTGGTTCCAGGGACTTGAGAACATTGGAATGCTACTGCTGGAAGGAAGACGCGCAATCTAGACAGCTTCGTATCTTTTCCCAACCCTTCTGGCCACTCCGAATCCCCCTCTGGGGCTTGAGCAATGACTCTGTTGATCATCCGAAATGCGGGGAGTGCGACTGACAGCGTGTGAAACAATCCTTGCGACTTTTGTGGTGGCGCCCTGCCTCGCACCTGTCTCACGAATTTCTTCACACGACCTATGGACACACGTTCTCCGGCGAGTTGAGGTCGACAATTGAAGAAGCCTCTGTGAGGGTGCATGTATGATTGTCTATGTGCATATCTATGTGCATATCTACTTGCTACCATGGGTGTCGCAATATCTGAGAGCACGACGAAGCTCACGTATAGCAATAGCTTTCTCATCCGAATCCGAAGGCCGCCAGATCCGTGAGAGCTGATACCAGACATCTTCAAGAACAGATCTGCTAGCTGTACATCGTGTGAAGGCCCGAATTACCCACAGAACCAAATGATTGTTCGGCTGAATAGGATTAACGTCTGCTCTATGTTTGCCGGAAGTGCTTTTGGGCGTGAGATCAACTCTTGGTAGCTGGTACTCTTCTCCAGGTCCGGTCTGATCCTCCGCTGAGGGATCGCCTGCGTTGACTGATGTCGAATATAAGTCAAACGGCTTCGTCTCTGGGTAAGGAGTTGCAAACTGCTTGATAAAAGTATCCCATGCCGTTGGCCTTCGTGCTCTTGATCTTCTAGACGCCGCCGCATTGGCTCGTTTTTCGTCGTCCGCAGCCATGGTTTCGGCGTCGTCCACGCTCGGAAGCTCTAGACGCGGTCCCTCGTAGCTCGTGCCAGCATCCTTTGTTCTGCCTGCCCTCATGCAGGCTAGACAGGCAGCCCAGGCAATCTGGAGGCGCTGTTGTGTCCATTTGGCATCGCTGCGATCTGATCCACCATGCATTGCAAAGCCTCTAAACAGGAATTGAAAAGTCAAATCCGTGATAGGAATCCGGAAATGCCGAGTCATGTCATCCAGAAGGACTGTAAGGCGATCAATGTTACCCGATGTTCTTGCATGGTGGGACATCAAGGTGCGATAGGTGATTGCATCAGGAGTAAGAGGCATCACGTTTTGCAGCTCAGCATGATGTTCCGGTAGAGTCGTTTTCAGTCTGCTTGCGTTGAGGAGCACTCGCCCGAGAGTGTTGGAGGCCATCTCTGTTCCTATCTTGTCTGGTCCAGGAGGTGGATACTTTACAAACAGAGCTTCCTCTCCATCAGAGTTTGTGCCTCTCTGAAGACGCTCTTGCATCCCTTTCATCCGCTCGTATATTTGTTCTGCTGCCGCGGGTTCTTGAGCATTGACCAAGGAAGCCATCACGCAATTCAACACAAGTGTGTCAACTATTTCACCAGCTTCGACAAAATCACGATATGCCTTTCGAACACCATCGCCATCACCTTTCTTGCCATAATAATATATCAGGCTAACTCTGCCAAGTCGGTTCAGTCGAAAACCACGGTCGTGCATCTCCTTGAGAATTTCCTCTGCAAGCACAAACTTTTCGGCCCTTACAGCAATGTCGAATAAAATATTGAAGGTCACGTCGCGAGCCGCTACGCCAGCATCCTGTTCCATCTGACGCCACATACCGAACGCTGCAGAGACATCAGAGTTGGACACGTTGGAAAATGATTGACCAGCAAGATAGATGGCAGAAGACCACTCCCAAGCGGTAATTGGTAATCCAGCAAACTGCATATCATCTAGTAAGGACAAATACCGAAGCATAGCTTTTTGGGATGTTCTCCAGGGTGTAGACATCCGCTGAAGGAGGAGCCGAATCACTCCACCAGAAAGATATAATACACCCGGTTGTGGCAGCGCCTTGTATGCTCGGAAAAGCTCGAGGAGTGGCGAATAATCATCCATTAGCAGGTCAACAAAATTCTGCAATGCTTTGATCTCGTTCAATTTCCTAGTCTTTATCTCTGCCTCAACGTGATACAGAGGAGACACTGGAGTACCCTCTTCGTCCCGAACGAGATCAGATTCTGCATTTGTTGGTGGGCTGAAGTCCTCCGAGACTTTAAAGCTGTAATCGTCTAGCTGCAAAGGTGTTGGTGAAGCATCGGGCGATTCAGAAAGGAATCTGGTTCGGTGGGAATAAAAGTACAGATCGACCAAACCCAGAAAATCCTCCTTCTTTAACTTTACGGTGGGCCGTGAGGTCGGTGTCATTTCCACTTCAGCGAGGTCCATCTTCTCGATTTCTTCCTGATCCTGGTATGCTCCTTCCTGCCAATAAGCTCCCTTCTGCTTCGCGTTGCGTTTTCTCATGGTTTGATGCAACTTATGGCGTGCCTTCTCTAACCTCTGTTCTAACTCTCGCACAGTTCTTAAGTATCGGATCTGCTCAACGAGTTGTTGTTCGGTGGACTCGGGCGATTCTTCTCCATTCGCTTCTGTAGGTCGGTCCTCAGAAGCCTCCGACTCAATGAAATCCTTTAATTCCTCGTATGTCAGCCGGTCAGCTTCGCTTCCGCTGCTCTTGTTCTCCATAGCACTTAATTGTGCCTGTAGCTTCGCTCTCCGCTCCTTGCTCTCGCTGTTGCCGTGACTGGCATCCGGTTCAGTTGACCCAATTCCGTATTCAACCACCTCGTAGAATGGTTGGAAGATGGGGTCCTCTCCTTCTATGTCAGTCCCACTCCAGCCTTCATGCTTAAGTCGTGAGGAAGAGAGTCTGCCCATTGAGCCTGAAGCTGTGTCTGATCTTTTAGGAGGGGTCACAGATTTCGATGGCCCGGTCTCTGACTGTTCCTTCGTGCTGCGTAATGCTGAGAACCATCGTCGTTGCGGGTGCCGATACGTTGCGCCGTCCTTCTTCTGTGGGAACAAATTCTTTGGCGGTTCTCGATGGCGTCGCGAGTGACATGATCCTGCGTGAACGAGGGCAGAGAGGAAATATCGCTCGACTTCGGCGGCAGCTGGTAAACGATGTTTGTAATAGGGGCTGGGACCTGAAGAAGCATACTTTCGGGAGGGCGATGACGCAGGAGACAAGCAGGGCAGTAGAATGGTCAAGAAAGGTGTTTCGGTCAAAGCGTTCGTGGCTCTATAGGTCGGCGACCGTTCCCACAGAGAGATGCGAGGCATAGATAGCAAGACATGATGCTATAAAGCCTATGGCATCGAGAGTAGCTAGCAGAGGGCACAAACTTGACTCAACGAGAATTGTAATTGAGCAAAAGGACCACAACTCGCAAGTTGCGGAGCTTGGAAAATGGCGCTAACAACGCCAAAGAATTTCACGATCAGGTCACCAGAACTGTTCTGATTTTGATTAGTTTCGAGCTTCAGCATCACCACAGCCGCTTCTAGGTGGCTCTGCATTCTGTCGGGCGCTAAAAAAACCCTATGCTTGCTTCTTCAACTATTGTTACTGACGTCGGAAAGCCACTGTGGTGCCTCGAGCATCTAGAGCTCGAAGGTATCTCTGTTCAAGGGCTTCCCTCTTATCCCTAAACCTCACCATGGGCCGTTTCAATTTCACACCGCTCCGAGTCCGACGACGAGCAATTGCCAATCTAGATACGGAGCGAACAAAAATCAGGCCTCTCTGGCTGGATGTAACAGCTGACATCCCACCTGCTCAAATCTTCACCCGCCAACAGCCAATTCAACACCCCTTAACAAAAATACGCGCAAAGAGTATCTCACCTCCCTCAAACGCAGGTCCCCATCTTCAACCTCGCACAACTACGGAAGTCACAACTATAAAACCCGCTCGCACCAAGAAGAAAGCCTCCCAAGTTTTCCAGCCCGTACCTATCCGATACGAAGAAGATGAGCTCCGAAAACAGTTCTACAATGATCACCCATGGGAGCTGGCCCGTCCCCGCGTTGTTCTCGAAACAACCGGCGACAACTCCACCCTACGCGATTATAGCCGCAACGTCCGCTCACCCAATGCAAACCTGAGCGGCGAATCCGTTATACAACGACAGCTATACCTATTACACAATGTCCCCGACATAACAGAAACTCAAGCATACGACATTGCGCGCAAAGAATTTTACACACACCGTCTGCGTGAGGACATCGAGAGACGGGTCGCGGCCGAGGAAGCGGAGGCAGTGGGTGCAGATTTTGGGAAGACTCTCAACCAGAGAAGTATAGAGATTGAAAATCAAACGTATGATGATTGGGAGAGGTGGAGTCGACAGACAGTGATGGACCAAATGCAGAAGAGTGCAGCGTTTGCAGGAAAAATGGTGGAGAGTGGCATGGAGAGCGAGGGTGTTAGGGATGTAGCTGAGCAGGAGAGCGCTAGGAAGGTAGAAGACCGGCTTTTTGCAGGGCAGGAGGGGAGGTAGGACCTGGGAAGCGTTGTTAGATAATGAGAGAATATACACTAGGCTGGACGTGATGATGGTATAGATTTAGGTATTACCCAGAACGAGAAGATGTTCCTCGCTCGAGCGCAAATATTCTTCACCATCGCTTTCGACTCACCACTAACAGGCTAAATCCCATCCCTGGTCGAAATTCGGACGTTGGAGAAGAAGCCAGTTCGCATTGCCGTCTCAAAGTAAGAAGGGAATGAAGTAGTCAGCTCCCTCCATCCCGAAAGTAATTCGACCAGGTAGGCTCGGGTCCTGCACCATCAAGATTGCTCAATTGCATGCCTAACCTGCTCTGCGACAGTCTGCATATTTGGATCACCAAGCAGGCCATTATCGCGCTTTTTATATAGCGTGCCTCCTTCAGTCCATATCCTTCTCAGGGTGACAACAGCAGCTATGGGATCCTGGTTTTGCCAGGCTTGCTCCTCTATGTCATTCAATTTGTCAAGACTAATGTATTCGACTTCCCATTTAGCACCAGTCTGCTTTTCAAATTCGGTGACTATTTCATATGGAGTTGTGGTGAACGAGTTGACGATCAGAACCCGGTTTCGTGATACGGTGGGATGTTGCAGAGCGGCGACGAGGAGTTTTCCGACACTGAATGTGAAAGTCAGTTTCTGGTAAAGGATTCACGACAAGATTCGCACTCCGTCATAGCAGTGAAGCTGACTCTACCGTTTCCATCTCCCAGCAAATGAGCCTTCTTCTCCTTAATATCGAAGCTTCCCACCTCAGGCCTTCCTGAAGTGCCAGCAAAATAAAGATCCGAGTAGGGCCCGGTGACTAGATATGTCCATTCAAGGTTCCTCACGGTCGCCATATACCGTCTGACTCTCAATTTCTGCTGATGAGGCTTCTCTGATGCAGATCTAGGAGAGTATTCAATATCTGTGCCATACTCGCTTGGGAAGAAGCGTGTCACGGAGGTTTCTGCTGCCCATTTTATCAGAGGAATCTGTTGAGCTATCACATTCCGTCCCACACAGGAAACGACGGTATCAATGTCTGGCACATGTTGGTCTCTTGGATGGAAAAAAGGATGCAGGGCAGACCATGATAAGCTTTCTTCACCTCCTCCTCGTTGGTAACGTCACCCATCAGGACCTCAATCCCCGACTGCGTCAAGTTATTTATATCCCCTGCTTTCTTCTGGATAGTGTTCTCTGATGTGAGCACAGCAATGCGTCCGAAGGAGCTTTTCGCGCTTATTAGTTCTCTTGTAATATGCTTCCCGATCACTCCAGTCGCTCCTATGATCAGTAGATTTTGGGGCATTCTGTACAAATTCTGATCCTAAGAACTTGCTACTCGGTGAGACAGAGGACACTGAGTATCGTGATCAAAATTCTTCGTTTTGGAGACAGCTTTCTCTGATTTATTGACGACCATATCACATCCTCTACAGGCAAAGAGTTTTCATCATAATGCAGATCTTTCATTCAGCGAGCCGCCCTGTGACTAGTAGTGAGAATAGAGCCATGATGTTGGGCTTGGCAGCTAAATGCCAGCCGGCACGCAGCATTAGTCTCTTCTTGGCATGTTTGGTCACTGAGCAAACCTTCTGTTCTCGGCTGGATGATTCTGACGCCTTATCGCCCAGATTCCCTTCAACTTCAGTGAATCCATCATTGCTCTCTGCAGCCCCGACGCCGTCCGCATCGCGCTTGTAGCCCTCCTTCTTGCTGCTACCTAAGTCAAAATCCAGCCTTTCCTAGACAAATCCCCTGACGCCTTTTGCGCCTACTGCCCTTCCGCAAAGATGTCGTTGACGTTAAATCGTTTACAGGAAGAAAGGTATGATCATAGCAGGCCAGTCTTGCACGAGGCTCACTAATAACGACCTTTTAGAAAGCAGTGGCGGAAAGACCATCCCTTCGGTTTCTATGCAAAACCTGTTCGCGATCCGAAGACTGGTGTGGTGGATCTGAAGAAATGGGACTGCGGAGTGCCAGGTAAAGACGACACCATATGGGCTGGCGGACTATTCAAGCTAGAAGTCATATTTCCAGACGGTACGCCTTCCGTCTATTCACCTACGCTCAACATACGAGTACTAATCCATAGAACAGAATATCCTACAAAGCCACCGAAATGTGAGGTAGTCGGATGAATGGCGTGATATACGACAAGCTGATGAATCTTCCAGGCAAATTCATTCCCCCCCTGTTCCACCCCAACGTCTACCCTTCCGGCACCGTATGCTTGTCTATCCTAAACGAGGAAGAAGGCTGGAAGCCAGCAATCACCATCAAGTCGATATTGATCGGCATCCAAGATCTCCTCAATGACCCTAACCCCGACTCTCCCGCCCAAGCTGAAGCTTACAATCTCTTCAAAAAGGACAAGCCGGCGTACGAAAAGAAGATCAAGGCTGTTGTTAAAGAGAACCCAGCACCGTGATTGGTCCTGCCTCGAATAATAGGAATAAGAGGCTTGGCAATCAGAGTTAGTTTCATTGCCGTGGTGGTCATGGATATCTAGAAGTGGAAGCAGGTCAACGGACATCCTGATGCTAGGAAATTGAGCGAGGCGCTGGAAGGGGTGGCTGGCGTTTTTGCATAGATATCATCCACTGTGGATCGGGCTTTCATGGGCTTTGATAGTGATTCAGCTTTTATTCCAGTTTTTAGTGACTTCGACCAGTATCACAAAAACGACCCACGATCCAATTAGCTTCGCATAAAACGATGCTATGCAGACGGGTATATCTACCCTACATCATTTCTTTATCTTTCAAGTCACAGAGGATAGTCGTAGCCAAATCGAGATCCTGCAGGAGAACTTCTTTGGATGCGAGAAAATGGTTCTTAGTATCAGATGCTTCGGAAAAGTGCGCTATATCAACACCCATAATCGTTCTCTCGTCTGTTTCCGTATCCACCGAAGCGGCAACACCATGTTCGAACATTAATCATACAGCCCCTCACCTCCACTGGGCGCTATTGCGCCTACTCCCGCGCAGCACATCGTGTTGCGTATAATTACACGTAACGGCGTACCCCGTCCCCGCCGTATGCAAGACGTCATGATTCTTGATATCCTCATCGGGCTTCCTCGTCGGCGTCACCATCACCGTACTCTCCTTCACGATCGAAATCCCCCTGCCATCCTTCACCGTATCCGCCCTAACGATACTCTCCGAGCTCTCACTAAGTGTCGCGTTTCGCATGGACAGCGGATGCACAGACTTGAATTTCTTCTCCTTGCGGTCGTGCATCGCGTAGCTACTGTTGGAGTTGCTGTTGCCGTTGCTGGCGCTGTCTTTGCTGTCTTTGCTGTAGTAGCCACCCCCGCCAGAGAGTTTCGTGCGCCTGGCGTAGTGGCTGGCGAGGGTGTCGTCGACCTGGCGGACGATGCGCAGGCATAGGGGGTAGATCATCGGGATGTTGTCGATTATTACGGCGACGAAGGTTTCGCGGACGGCCCAGCTACCGGCTTGTTGGGCGCCGTTGACGGGGTCGAGAAGGATCAGGGTGCAACGGAGGATTCCGCAGGCCATGACGAAGAAGCCTCCCCCGAAGACTATCAACAAAAGACTCTTCTTTTTCAGAGATATTTGGGCTGTCCATAGAAGCTATTGAAAGTTAGGGTTTGACGTCGGATGAGATGATTTAGGGGACTAACAGGAAGTGGTATAGAGATCAGATACATGTCCGTGACGACATTCAGCACCACTGTCACCAAGCAGTCAATCTTGGAGATCGCTGGCTGGCAGAGATTGCCAGGGTCAGGATTGATCTGCCAATTCTTGTGCATAGGACGACATCCAAGAAGGATGGAAAGTAGAGTGGCGACGTATGTTGCGGCGATCAAGGCGTAACCGATTTGGATGCGGATTTTCATGTGCGTCAATCCATCCCTGAAGCTCTTAGTCTCATGAATTGATTTTGCGAGGAAGGATTCACTTACGTTAACCGCGCATAGAAAACACACATACACAGCTTTAGGTTCCAAAGAAGAAATGTATAGAGGGACCAGCCGACCACTTGGGTCTTGGAACCGCCCACTCGGAGGGCATATTCTTGTGATGAAGGATCCAGATTGGCTCGTGCTTCTGGCGTCATGCCGTTGTTCGCAAGGCCGTGCCACCAAGCTCCCACTATGTATGCCGCCGCAGTCTCGAGAGAGTAGACGACCTGAATAACGTCAGGATGGCAATTGAAACCATGGGGAGGGAATGACTCACCGCTGCCACCAGCATCATATAGTCATCTAGTTGAAATCGTCTTATGCCCACAGATCTCGCCCGCGCAATGGTCCGTAGGAAAATGATCGTCAAGGCGACGCCCAAGAGGGCGAACGCCTCGGTAATGAAAGGATTGCTGGCCGGCATGATGGAAGCTCGAAGGGAATGGATGGAGTGTCAACGCCCAAAAGCACTGCAATACTGGAGGACGGGGACGGTAAGAGATCGAGGACCGGAATTGTCGAGGCAGGTGTCCTTGAGGAAACATTTATGCTCGAGGAGAAAGTCCTGATGCTGCTTGGCCCTCTGCATTCCGCCCATCAAATAGACCGTCACCCTTCTGGGATTGGAGAGCTAGGAATGCCGGTCCGCAGGAACGAATGTCAAGCATGGATGGTGCAGCTCTAGGATGTGCATGTTCCTGAATCGCCTCGTTTGGCTTGCATATCCGTGCGTACACTAGAGCTAGAGACTTGGTGACCACAATCACATCGACCAGCGGAGAGCGCCAATTTTGCCATTCCTAAATCCATCACCAAGGACAAACAAGGGCCTTGGAATGGGGTCAACAGTCTCAAGCGGGTACCATGCTTGATAGTGGAAGGGCCTGGCCGGGTGCCCCAACTTGGGGATTGGTCGTGCACCATACTCGAAGTCCACGGCAAGAAGATGATTCTGCTTGGTTGGAGGAGAGACATGTCGTCCCAGCGGGCCGTGCAGGAAATCCATTGGCAACTTTGGTATCGTATACAGCTGTCATTGGGTGCGGGCCTTGCCGTATATCTGTCACACGTCACACATCACAGCCACAGTCCTATCGTATGTTTGAGGGGGGGTTTGACTGTGTGACGGAACGGAGAGCAGACAGTGGACACACTTACAGAGTACTCCGTCTGGTATCCCAAATTGCACAACCATCCGTCCTTTACTGGTAGGTACGGGGCCAGACGCTGAGCCACGATGCGTCCATTAGTTGCTCGAGGTCGATTTGGCCGACGTTGCTACTCAGAGGGTCAGATATCCAAGGCATTAAACCAGCTCGGCAACGGTCGTGAGCCGACCCGCCCAATCCGCCCTCCGCGGAGTCGAGCTCTGACCCAGTCGCCAATCGCACTTCTTCAGACCCTGGCACTGGAAGTTAGTGGAAAACTCTCGTGCAGCGGAGAACTTCCCCGTTGACCTAGTTACTGTTGAGTACGGAGCAAGGCAGGGGCAAGAGAAACCCCGGCTTGACTGGACTCGCGATGCCTGCTGTTTAGCAGCGGCCTGATCTGCCTGTTGAAGGACCCTCTCCTCTCCTTCGATTCAGAAGCTAATCGTCTACCAGTCTGCAAGCTGGCAAGGAGCCTGAGAGCCATGGTCCAGACGCCGATTCGCGAAGTTCGCATGAATAGCAATTCAGATGCCTTGGGGAGCGCTGCCGCGGTGGAACATCGGATCCGGCACTCTATTATGTCGACCATTGGGTGGACACTACCACCTAGTTCTATGCAGAGAGAGCGTGCACCCTCTGGAAGAGTGAGTACTATACTCCGTTTGACTCGTCCTTCCTCATCAGGGATACCGCACCCCACATTGCCTCTCCTAGACTGTTGAACAGAGATTGACCTCCCGGGTGTTAGCGTATTGTATCCGTCTATCGCTCGAGGCTAGATGGCAGCAGTGACACAGACCACAGCCGGCCCTCCAATAGAAGTTATGGCCGAGTATCGCGAAGGGGCTGATCAGATCCCTGTGTGAGCCGCTCATCCACAGTAGTGGTATGCAGTCTCGCATTTTGCAAGCAAGACAACATCCAAGGACGAAACCCTGCTGGACCCAGGTCATCCACCCCCTTAACCATGCGTTGATGCTCGCCCCTACTGTCCCAACAAACTTCCCCCGGGTTCATCACTTCGCTTAAGGAGTACACACTCTGTCGGTGCTCATCTAACGCTAATTAAGTTACACGACGTTACTCCGCATCTGCAATGGAGAAGGTCGACTTGGTCGTCGTTGGAGCGGGTTGGTAACACCTCTGGCCAACGTAAGTGATGCTGACGGTGATTTGCCACAGGATGGTCTGGGCTGGCCGCGGCCAAAACCTACGTTGAGCTTCATCCGGCTGCAAAAGTCGTCATCCTCGATGCCGCGGAGACGGTGGGCGGAACATGGGCAGAGCACCGCCTGTACCCCGGCCTGAAGTCCAACAACATGCTGGGAACCTACGAATACAGCGATTTCCCTATGGATGAGTCGTATGGCGTAAAGCCCGGCCAACACATTCCTGGCCCCGTCCTTCACTCCTATCTCAAGAACTACGCCGCCAAATTTGGCCTCCTTGACCGGACGAGGTTCATGTCGAAGGTTGAGACTGCAGAACGGAAAGATGGTGAAGGCTGGCTTTTGACAGTGTCATCTGGCAGTCAACAAGGCAACATACTCGCAGAGAAATTAATTGTTGCGACTGGTCTCACGTCAGAACCCTTTATGCCTGCATTAGAAGGCAGCGACAATTTCGAACCCCCGATTTTCCATTCTCGAGACTTTCGTCTTCATGCCGAATCTCTAAAGACTGCTGAGAGCGTTGTAGTGTTTGGAGGCACCAAGTCTGGATGGGATGCTGCCTACGCATATGCTACGGCTGGCGTTGAGGTCGACATGGTCATTCGAGAGTCTGGTCACGGTCCTGTTTGGATGGCTCCCCCCTACGTCACTCCGCTGCACAAGTGGTTGGAAAAGCTAATTTACACTCGTCTTCTTACATGGTTTAGCCCTTGCGTATGGGGCGACGCTGACGGCTTCTCTGGGATTCGCAACTTCTTCCATGGCACTGCTTTTGGACGTTGGATAGTTGACACTTTCTGGGGCATTCTTGGTAACGACGTCATCACTCTTAATGCCTTCGAAAAGCACCCGGAGACAAAGAAGCTGAAACCCTGGAGCAATGCCTTCTTCATTGGAAGTTCCCTCGGCATTCTCAACTACGAAACGAACTTCTTTGATCTTGTGCGTAAGGGAAAAATCAAGGTCCACATTGCTGATATCTTCTCCCTCTCGGGTAGAAATGTCTATCTTTCAACCGGTGACAAACTCAAGGCGGATGCACTGGTTTGTGCAACAGGATGGCTACATCATCCACCGATAAGATTCCTTCCAGAAGGCATTGATGACGAGCTTGGCCTGCCACACTTCTCGAACGAGCCTGCCGAGGAGGCTCGAAAGGCCGACCATGAGATCCTCACCAGATTCCCACGTCTGAAGGCTCAACCTGCTCCAAACCCCAAAGCAAAACCGCTAACCGCCCGTTCTTCAAACTCTCCAGCTGCGATCCAGCCAAACCGGCCTTACCGTTTATACCGCTTCATGGTGCCACCTGCCCTGGTCGATGATCGTAGCATTGGTTTTGCCGGTGCTCTGATGACCACTGGTACTCCTCTGATTGCTCAAACACAAGCTCTGTGGCTGTCCGCATACTTTGACGGCAAGATCTACCCGGAGGGAGACATTACGCATGAGACCGTTCTGCATTCGCAATTTGGGAAGTGGAGATACCCTGCCGGACACGGTGCACGCTTTCCGGATTTCGTCTTCGACGCGCTTCCGTATCTTGATCTGTTGTTGTCGCAACTGGGCTTGAAGGTTCATCGGAAGAATGGGAGAATGGCCGAATGGTTTGCGCCGTATGGGCCGGAAGACTACAAGGGGTTGAATGAGGAATGGAGACATCTAAATGAGAAGGCATAAAGATATAAAGAAGGGTGTACATGTATACTGGGTCAGATGATCTCGATTCGGACCCAACGAAAAATCTGTTGTACACATTTATGCTTTAGGTTGGGCTTCGAGTCATGGACGAAGATATGAGTGGAAGTCTTTGAGATGACCCCAGGCCACTTCAATGTTGAACTACACTAAGCTCGAAACGACAGAGTAATTATGTTACTGAGATACAATGCTTCAAGCAGCTATGAGTCAAAGGTTCCTGCGTCCAACGTAGTGTGATGACTTTTCCCACATCGAGAATTCCCTATGCATGGCTCGCTTTGTAGATCAGGTACGCCGGCACACTTGACCACACACAGAGTAGTCAGGGCCCTAGGGTACTTATTGCACAATGAATCAATATCAAGGAACTGTGTTGCGTTTCCCTTTCGATATCGTTGTCGAGAGGGCCTATCATCAAAAGCTTATGGAATTCTCTTTGACTTATCTGAGTGGTGCAACTATCTATCCCCTGCGTTACTGAATGGGCAACATGCCTTATTGGGAATAGTGGCTTGGCCGAAGGCTTGCACCAGCCTTGGCACGAAGAACATCAAACGTCGATTAAGGCATGTTGCACCCTCCAATTGCCTAGTGCGAAACAAACTTCTAGCAGACATTCCACAACTTCTGTTGATACCAATTGCACTCAAGACGAAGGCCGTCAGTATGTGCGGAATCTTTGCGTGTCACCAGTCCGTCTGCATACCCGTGAGTGGCATTTCTAGCTGCTGATTCACGTCTAGCCACCCCGATGTACAAAAGTTCAAGCCAACCGCCTTGCGCATGGCCAAAGCGTATGCTAGAAATTCTGACAATCAGTCTACACGAGCGCTGACTAGGTTTCAGAGCACGACATCGTGGACCTGACTGGAGTAAGCTCAGCAATGCGACGTACAAAAGACTCGCGGTTGATGTATGATTAGGTGGAAATTTTATTGGAAATAAGACCAGTAAGTTCGAAGAATGATCTAGGCTCGGTGACACTGACCATGATCCAAGTACTTGCACATGAACGATTAAGCATTGTGGGCGTTGGTGCGCTTTTTGACCTATTCCATTAGAAGCATCGCTGAAGGATCTTAGAGTCTGGTGCTCAACCTCTCGTCAAAGATGATGGAAGTATAGCCCTTGCCGTTAACGGCGAGATATACAACCATCGTATTCTGAGGAAGCAGCTGAAGACACCTTACAACTACAAAACGAACTCTGACTGTGAAGTTATAATACCTCTGGTATGTTCGGAACATCTTGACTGTGCATCAAGTTGACTGGATCAGTACCTAGAATATGGCCTCGAAGCTCCCAAACATCTCGATGGAATGTTTTCCTGGGTGCTGTTCGACAATAGTCAAGACCGCACAATTGCTGCAAGAGACCCTATCGGAATCACCAGCTTCTTCCTTGGTCGATCAAGTGAAACGCCTGGAGCAGTCTACTTTGCTTCCGAATTGAAGTGCCTATATCCTGTATGTGACGAGATCATTGCTTTCCCACCAGGTCACGTCTACGATTCAAAAACAGATTCGATGACAAGATATTTTGACCCTACTTGGTGGGATCCTGCGAGAGTGCCGTCAACGCCACTGGATTATAAAATGATCAGGAAAACGCTCGAAAGATCCGTTCTGAAGCGACTGATGGCAGAAGTACCGTACGGAGTTCTACTATCGGGAGGATTGGACTCGAGTCTGACAGCTTCGATTGCACAGCGAGAATCTCTAAGACAACGAGCCCTTATGGAGAGTCACACCAACGGATATAGGACACCGGAAAATCGTGAAAAATTGGTCGGCATTGATGACGAGAACGAGCTCTCCACAGTTACATTCTTGCCACAACTGCATTCTTTCTCAATTGGACTGCCCAATGCTCCAGATACGAAAGCTGCCATTGAGGTTGCCAACTTCCTCGGGACCAAGCATCATGCCTTCACATTCACCATCGATGATGGTCTTGACGCTCTGTCAGACGTCATCTACCATCTGGAATCATATGATGTAACCACCGTCCGGGCCTCGACACCGATGTACCTTCTGAGCCGCAAGATCAAAGCCATGGGGGTGAAGATGGTGCTGAGCGGAGAGGGAAGCGATGAGATCTTCGGCGGCTATCTATACTTTCATGCTGCTCCCAACAAAGAGGAATTTCACCGGGAGACCGTTCGACGAGTGAAGTTTCTGCACACTTCTGACTGCCTCAGGGCCAACAAGTCGACTTCAGCCTGGGGATTGGAGGCGCGAGTTCCATTTCTGGACAAGCAGTTCCTGGAAGTGGCAATGAACATTGACCCTCAAGAGAAAATGATTACGAAGGACAGGATAGAGAAATACATTCTGCGAAAAGCATTCGATACCACAGATGAACCAGATGTTGAGCCCTATCTTCCAGATAAGATATTGTGGAGACAAAAAGAGCAGTTTAGTGATGGCGTTGGCTATGGCTGGATCGATGCCTTGAAAGGTCATGCCGAAATGAACGTGACCGATGAGATGATGAAGAATCCGAAGCCAGAGTGGGGCGACGATATTCCAAACAGCAAAGAAGCGTAAGCCAGAAGATCTTCCCTCTGAAGGTATGCTAACGTGGACAGATATTGGTACCGCACAATGTTTGACCAACACTTCCCACCGTATTGTGCTTCCACTGTGGTGCGATGGACGCCTACATGGTCAAAGCAGACAGATCCAAGTGGAAGGTAAGCATGTATCGCTCTCTTGAAGAAGCAAATTTCTGATCGGTTGAATAGAGCTATCGCCACCCATGTCGCCAAGTATGAAGGGGAGAGTTGATGCAAGCCATATTTGATTGTCATTTGCCTTTTCCGATCTACTACCTGACGGAAATACCGCCGCTTCTGAGATGTTCGGTGACAGAGATGAGCGCTTAGTGTAGAGCTCCGCGCATAACAGAAGCCATGAGACAACCTGCAACGATGAAATGAGAGATTGAGGTAGCACTGCTTCTCAGGTTGTCCAACTTAGGCCGTCGGATCTAACCAGCATCAGTCGATGCGACGGACGCTGTAGATGCCACTTCTTCACAGAGTCAGTTGACTCGCTTCAATTTTTCATTCAAATGCTCCGTGAAACTTCAATAATAACACTGTCTTGGAAGTACACTCCCACGCACAATTTCACAGCCCAAATTTGTCGAGAGGTCGACGAAGATAGAGCTGTTGACACGCTCAAATCTGATTGGCTGACGGGCAGCTACCAAACAGTCCGATTTTGTCCTCTCGCCAATCCGAGCTTCATAGCGAAAAGCTTCTTTCAGACGTCAGCTTCACCTTCTTCTAGAACAGTCCAAGTTTGTCTGTAGCTCCAAGCTACTCAGAATGTCTGGCGTTCCTATTCCTGTTGCTTTCAGCGACATTGGCAAGTATGCCAACGATGTACGTTCAGCTCTATCGAGCACACTGCGGAGCGACACTGCACAGTCCAGCGTGCTGATACCGATACTCAACAGATCCTGAACAAAGATTTCTATCACACTACAGCAGGTCAGTCAGCCCCTTCTGTGTCTCTTGGAACTCCTTGCTAACTTGGTACTACAGCCAACCTTGAGGTCAAGTCGAAAGCTCCCAACGGTGTCACCTTCAACGTCAAGGGCAAATCTGCACACGATGGACCGATTTCTGGCTCGGTGAGCACATCAATATCCCGGAAGAGGCCCTTTAGTTTGGTAGTACGACGTACTAAGAGATTCTATCAGCTTGAAGGCAAATATCAAGATAAAGCTACTGGTAGACATGTCCTCTCTATCTGTCTCTTCAGCATCACCATCAAAACAATGCCGGCGTTGGGAAGTTGTCCTGTCAAATTTCTTGTGGCCTGGTTTCGCATGTTCCTGTCTGCTCACCATCAATTGCGTTGCGATCCAGCACACCTAGAGTCTTGCAGCCTGCTAACAGCCCAATTTCTTACCTAGGCCTCACCCTGACCCAATCATGGACCACCTCCAATTCTCTCGATACCAAAGTCGAACTCGAAGACCAACTTGCCAAGGGCCTCAAAGCCGAAGTCCTCTCCAACTACCTCCCAGCCAAACAAGCCTACGGTGGCAAAGTAAACCTCTACTACAAGCAGCCCAACCTCCACTTCCGCACCTTCTTCGACCTCTTCAAAGGCCCCACCGCCAACATCGACGCCGTCCTCGGACACGAAGGATTCCTCGTCGGCGCTGAGGCTGGCTACGACGTTCAGAAAGCAGCTGTAACCAAGTACTCCGCTGCCATTGGATACAGCCTCCAGCAATACGCGGCCACCATTCAAGCTACCAACAACCTAAGCGTCTTTTCAGCAAGCTACTACCACATGGTCAATAGCGAGGTAGAAGCCGGTGCGAAAGCAACTTGGGACTCAAAAGCCGGCAACAACGTTGGTCTTGAGATCGCCAGCAAATACAAGCTTGATCCTAGCTCTTTCGCGAAGGTAAACTAAAGAACCATCATCGGAAATGAATACATACTAACTACGCGAAACAGGCCAAGATCAACGACCGCGGCATCGCAGCTCTCGCCTACAACGTCAAGCTCAGCACGGGAGTCACCCTGGGTCTCGGCGCCTCCTTCGACACGCAGAATCTCAGTCAGGCTGCTCACAAAGTTGGCGCTTCATTCACTTTCGAGGGATAGATGGAAGAAATAAGTCTTTTCGGGTCGAGCACAATGCCAGCAAGCAGAACACGTGGCAGAAGAGGTTGAGCGAATTTTCGTGGTACTTGGTTGTGGTAGAGGAGGCTTCGTCCTGTACATCCGTAAGACGAGCAAAGATCAGCTGATCTAGCGCACCTGATCAATTGCGCAATTCAATTGAGATTCTCCAACCGTCCTTGAGTTTTCTTCGTGCCATTTGCATGGTGCTATCGAAGAAATCGATGTACCCGTGCTCCGAGCTTATCTTCCTTGCCTGCTCCTTTCCAAGTTTCACTCCCGGCGAGCACGGCCTCTTCATGCCTCTCTGAACATGTACCTATAGAGCTCGTCTTCATTTGCACGAGCTTGCTGTATGAACCACTCCCGGAACCAAGACCAGGGCGCCAGCATCAGCCGCCTGGGTAAAAGCACAGCCGCACTCCCAACAGGCATCATTTAACGAACAGTCATTTCGGCAACTTCGTAGCCACCCCTCCTCTAGCCCACTCATTCCCAGGTCCATTCCCCTCCCTATCCCTCCTACTCCCATCCCCCCTCACCAACCCGCCCTTCCTCATCGAACTGTTCCCCATCCCCACGAACACCCCCGCCACGCTCACCCCCGCTACCAACAACCCCGTCACAATCACAAACCGCACCCAAAACCCCGAGTCCTCCTCCATCTCCTTCTGCGCGGCCGCCATGGCGGCCGCGCGCCGGGTCTGCCGCCGGCTGTCTTCCAGTGTTTGCGTTCGGTGGATCGGGTGAGGGTTGAAATCTGCGTTGGGGGGTGGAGTAAAATCTGGGCCTGGGCCGGTGGTGCTGCTGGCTCCAGCGGAAGCAGTAGTATTGCCACATGAGTGAGGAGGATCTCTCCCTCCCTGGGCATAGAAACTAGGCGGCGGACCGCGAAATGTGCCTCTCCTTTTACTTAGACCACTGGCGGGTCGGGAGCCCGCATAGCTTCCTGCTCTCTCGCGGCCAGCAGACCGCGAGGCCGAGTGTTGTTGTCGATGCACGCGTAGGACGTCGCGGTCGTAACGGCGCCGTCGATCGGGGTCGGCGAGGACCGAGTAAGCCTCCGAGATCTGGGAGAAGCGGGCGGAGGCGCCCGGGTCGGTTTTGTTTACGTCGGGGTGGGTTTGGCGGGAGAGGGTGTAGAACTGTCTGGGAGATGGTTTTGTTAAGGACGAGTTGGGGGAAGTGGGAGGGGAAGGACTGACTTCTTTAGCTCGGCTTGTGAGCACGTTTGTGGGAGTTTGAGGACGTCATAGTGGTTTATGAAGCTATCGGAGTGGGATCTTGTGGTGGAAAAGAGTTGGGCGAGGCGCGCGGTGGATGTGGGTGTGACAAGTTGGAAGAGGTATTGGCAGGGTTGAGAAGAGGCCAGATGATGGTTGGCGGGGCGGATGAGGTGAGAGATCATGCCTCATGTCGGTCGTAGGTCTTGTTGGCAGTGTAGAAAGGTTTCTGGGTGGTCTTTGGGACGGAGATACAAGTGGGAAATGACGTCCCCAAAAACTGTCGGAGATTCAGAAATAAAATCGGCGCTAGCTGGGCGCCATCAGTGGGATGGGGGATGGGAATGGGGGATCAGGCTGGATCGAATCAAGTTATTGTGACATTGTGTTATCCCTCCTCTTCACCGATATCTTCCTGCCTCGACTTTGCATGCACGAGGCATCAAGAGAAGCAAACTAGCATGGCAGCGCAGACTGCGGACAAGCTTGACAAGCTTAACTGTGAGGTTGACCACTTCTGATCCAATATAGCAGAGATCTGATATCTGCTAGTGAACGGGTCTACAACGCCTAGTAAGACCAATTCGGCAGGCAAAAGCGGCCCGGAAAATGGTGTATCCGATCACGAAGAGTCAGACGATGACAAGGAAGATGAGGTAGCAGCAGGCGAGACTGGGACGACTGGAGGTTGCAATCGAGGCTCTCCTACACCTTGCCGTTGGCTAACTTTCCTCAGCGGCCAAGAAGAAGAAAAAACGAAAGCCGAAAAAGAAGAAGACGGCGGCTGCACCAACAGCACAATCAGACCCGCCTCGAGTTCCTGTCGCACAACTATACCCGAACAACCAGTACCCTACCGGCGAAGAGGTCGAGTATACAAATGCAAATGCATACAGAACCACAAATGAAGAGAAACGGCACCTTGACCGCATGAACAACGACTTCCTTACTGAATACCGACGTGGCGCAGAAGCACACCGTCAAACTCGGCAGTGGGCTCAGAAGAATCTCATCAAACCTGGCGTTTCCCTGCATGAGATCGCCAATGGCATCGAAGACTGTACTAGAGCGCTGACCGGACACCCTGGCCTGGAAGAGGGAGATAACATCAAAGGAGGGGTAGGCTTTCCCACCGGATTGAGCATCAATCATTGCGCCGCGCATTACACCCCGAACACGAGCAGCAAGCCATGGATAGTGGGTGAGAAAGACGTTCTGAAGATCGATGTTGGGATTCACATCAATGGAAGAATTGTCGACTCCGCTTGGACGATGGCATTTGACCCGCAGTTTGACAATCTCCTTGCAGCAGTCAAGGACGCTACAAACACCGGCGTTCGAGAAGCGGGTATCGATGTACGTATGGGTGATATTGGAGCAGCCATTCAAGAAACCATGGAGAGTCACGAAGTGGAAATCGAGGGCAAGACATACCCAGTAAAACCCATCCGTAACCTCAACGGCCATAACATCGGTCAGTGGGAGATTCATGGCGGGAAAAGCGTGCCGATTGTGAAAGGAGGCGACCAGACAAAGATGGAAGAGGGAGAAATCTTTGCGATTGAGACTTTTGGAAGTACAGGAAAAGGGTACGTAAAGGATGATGTATGCAACTTCCTCCCCTCGAGTTGACCTTCCACTAACCTGAGCAGATGGAAACTTCACATTACGCCAAGCGTGTCGATGCGCCCACTGTCGCTCTGAGGGTATCCTCGGCTCGCAGCTTACTCAACACCATCAACAAGAATTTCGGCACACTGCCATGGTGCAGAAGATATCTGGACCGATTAGGCCAGGATAAATACTTGCTGGGCTTGAACCATTTGGTTCAGCAAGGGATTGTGGAAGCATACCCACCACTTTGCGATGTAAAGGGAAGCTATACAGCGCAATTCGAGCACACGATCTTGCTAAGGCCGAATGTCAAGGAAGTGATTAGCCGAGGGGATGATTACTAAGAGCTTTCATCGCACGGCAGGTGATTGTGATGGGGAACTTCTGTTTCCAAAAGGGTGAAGAAGTTTCAGGACACTGGAAGCTCATGCTCTTGAAGATTTGTGTCAGTGAGCACAAGGGCTCTTGTGAATTGGCAATACCCTCCAGTGAATGAGAATACAATTGATTTGTGTCTCAACTTCGACTTGTCCTCACTATTGTTTGTGGCTGTATTTCGGATCCGGACAAGTGCTGAAACAAAAATGCATTCGTAGTCCATTGGTCGAGCCTTGTGGAAGTTTACATTTCATGAAGAAACAATTGCGTCCTTTTCAATCCACATTTCCAAGTGCCTTTCTATCTTGAGGTGACCTACGAAGGTTCCAACACCAAGTTCTGCTTCCACTCAGTAAAGTTCCTTTAGAGGAACGCTCGGACGTTGCGGACTGTGTTGTTAATCAAGAGAGGAATAAGTAGCGATTACAGCACGAGTCATTTTGATATCATCACCTAGTGTCCTTCTCAACCGGGCTCTGTGTCAGGTGTATCTGCTCTTCAATCTCGTCAGGAAGAGGCTGTGAGGCCTTTTTCGTCCTCTACATGTCTACTTTCGGTGAATATTTCAGGGTGCGAGAAAAGGGGGGTTGGGGGCTTTCGTCGAGGACTGTACTCCGTACATACGATGTGGGTGCAGATGGGTGTCGACACCGCATCGGGTTAAGCGCCACTTTTGAGCTCGCTGCTTCTAATTTTCGGCATCTGCCGCGTCTCTGATCTATATATTTGTCTTTACCCCGACCATGGTGGCGGCGATGTTATCATGCGACCCTGTGACCGTCACGCCGCTTTGTCCGCCCTTCCTCAAGCCGTATTAGCTGTCGACTGGCCCCATGGGCGGCATTCCTAGCTCCCTCAGGCTGACACCAGTTCCATCTCGATCTGGATTTTATCCTCTTGATTGGCCTACATCTTCTACGTCGACCGAGCCTAGCACTGACGATGACGTCGATAGTCTTGCCCGGCGTCCAGATCAGGCTCGGCACCTTCGCGAGGTTTAACATCACTACCATCCTCACGATCACTCACACTATGAGTCGCTGACATGAGCGGCGGAGCTATTTATCACTCTCCAAGACCAACTCACCAATCAGAAAAATACCGCAGCCTTTAATAATGCGGTAGCACTACTTCTTCACCCCCGATATAAGAACTCTGTTCAGCTGACAATGTGATGAAGCCAATCAGAAAGTGGCTCTGAACCAACTTGAACATGATGTAACAGCTCAAGCCAGTCTCAATCCGGTATCCTAGCCCTAACGCCCTAACGCGTTAAGCTCGCATATTAAGCCTTTAATATTTCACTGTATCACGTGTATAGTGAACAATGCCCGCCGACAGTCTCATTAAGACACTGTCTGCTCATAAGCATTCTATCTTTATCCGACAGCTGGATTCAGTTGATATATCAAGCAAGCTAGCCTGTCTTGAGAAGGAGGGCCATGAGGATGAAGAATAGCTTGCTGTTTATTTGTTGTTGACTTGTTTTTTTGATAATTCTACACGTTTTCGAGCCGTTTTGGCTTACTCTTCATCTCTACGCGGATTTTCAATATTTTCAGACACGTCCTGAGCGTCTTCACTACGTATCTACGCCCTTTCGATCTATCAAGGTCTGTTCTCCTCATTTGACGTTATTTCGCGTTATTTTAGACTATTTTCAGCTTCAGTTTCGCCTGAAATGGAACCGGGGGAGGTGTCAGCCAGCCTGCGCCTCATCCAACAGGCTATTTTGAGCGATTCTCTTGATATATAAGCTCCATTTCAAGAGCAATTCTAGATAGATTCTGGGCAGTTGATTCAGCCAATCAAATCAAATCAATTCGATTCATTACAAGCAAATCTCGCCATTTGCTTGACAGATCTGCATTTCCTAACCAGACACCAACCTAGGAACTACAACTTACGCTTCATGTCCTTGCGGCCCTCCATCTCCATCTCCCTGAACTCTGGGTGCTGTCTGGCCCGGTGGCTATTCAGCTCATGTCGCCTCTTTCCACTGATCTTGAAAATGTAGGGCAATCGGAGCTTGAATTGGGGCTGACGCCTGGGCGCTTGACCATTCCGTTACTCATTCAGCCTCCACCGGCTGGCCTGAGAATCTACTGGCTTCATTGGTGCTTGATTTCTATCTTCGGTTTGATCAGGTGCCCCATTACGGAGTACCTACTGATACAATATTCCCCCATATCCGGGTTATTATCCTTCCCTGGACACATTAACCTATTGCTGTCGCGCAGAACATTGCATTCCAGACCTCAGTTTGACAGTGACCTGTATTCAATCATGAAGTCTTTGCTCTTGTCCATTGTTTCTTGCCTCTTTTCCATGATATTGACCACCGCTCTCGAGGATATCACACAGCGTAGCGGTGTTCCAGCGAACAGCTTCTGTTCTGCTCCCGGGAGCAGCTGCCAACTTAGAACAAACGGATCCTTTCAACTTAGCACTTTCAAGACCCAATTCAACAATTTGGATGTGACTGGGCAAGGACGAATGGGGAACTCTCTTGCGCACACCTCGTTGACAGTCAACATCAATGGTACACCTGAGATCCGTATTGACGGATCTTTTGTCGACGGCGTATATACAGCGACGTTTCAATATGGAGCAATGTTTGGTCCTGTCCACAACCTTACTCTTGTCGCCAGGAACGATAGCAGTATAAAAGGGACAGCGAACAACGCCGAATTAAGACCTTATACAGGAGCCGTGGCTCGATTCATATTCGCCAATGGGACGACGGTGCCGTGTCCCCGCGTGCCAGGGGAGATACGTTCCGACCTCCAACAACTTCCAGACGTCGCTAAGGCTGCAGTTCGCGGATGTCAGGCGGCTAAGCCTACCAAATGTTGGCAGCAAAGCTCCAGTGCTATAATGAGACGGCAAAGCCAGAACCAATTTGGGATCCCGCCTAGAAGGGACAACACCTCAACAGACTCCAAGTGTCTTGTCTGCCTTGGCGAAGCGTTTGCGGCCGAAGCGGCTTGCATAATTGCATGTGGTCTCTCCTTCGGCTTTGGGTGTGTATGTATTGCGGCCATTCCTTTCGCGTTCTTAAATTGCCAGAGCCCAGGGGGAGGCTTTGCACAAGGTTGCTGCCCAGTGGCTTGTGGTCCTGTACACGAACAATGGGGCATTTCGACCGTGGACCAATGTTGCTTTTCAGAGGACACGTGTGCTGGTGTGGATGCCTGTTGCGCATCAGGTTTGCAGCCCTGTGGTGGCAACACATGCTGTCCCTCGAACGCGCCTTGCCGTGATCTCGGTATTTGCTGCCCAACGAATCAGAACATTTGCGCCACTCAGGATGGCCCCGTGTGCTGCAATGAGGGTGAGGACTGCATTCAAGGGGTTTGCTGTCCCCGTCCTAGCATAGTCAACGGCCAATGCTGCCCTCCCGAATCTCAGACCTGCTGTCCTACAGGAACCCCATCGCGCTGCGGCAGGGACAGTATCCAACACTGCGTCAACAATCAATGGGTTTCTGAGCCGTGCATCGCGCCTCAAATCTGTCTCGCAATCCCAATTGCAAACGCTGGTGTCTTTTGTACCTGTCCACCACCAGGCCCTGGCGGCACGTTCTGCTGTTCTCCCAACGATCCGGGCTGTTGTTATACGGGGACCCCATCGCGGTGCGGCACGAATAGCATCGAGCGCTGCATCAACAACCGATGGGTCTCGGAGCCCTGCCTTGCGCCTCGATTCTGTCTTGCAATTCCAGTTGCAAACGCGGGGGTGGCTTGTAGTGGGCATAGCTAGGGTAGCTTCGGCGGAAACTCAGTTGGCCTTTTTGCTCTCGTTTGCTTGCAGCACTCTCTTGTTGAGTAGTGGTGGGTCCGAGATCGAGCATTCGTGCTCGCAAGTTTGCTGTCAAGACTAGCAACCCTGATCGCGCATGCGTGTGAAGGTGAGGGCAGGGGTCTCAAGAGTCACAGTACAAACATGTGCAGCACGAGGGATCCAGTACCGCACTACACCTTATATCTTAGTAAATACTGAGGTACTACCGAGTACTGCTTTCGCACGTGGTAAATAAAGCCTCCATGATTACAATAATGGTGAAAATACGGGAGTTTAGTATTAATTATCTACTCTTCTCATTACACCTACAGCGAATGGCTGTCGTGTAGCGTGCCCAGGAATTTCTGCAGTCTCGGCTGTACGAGTACGTAGTAGTAACATGCTCACCAAAATCTAGTGTCCTCTATTGTTTGTCAGATTATTGGTGTTCAGACTTTGGCGCAAGATCCTTGGCTCTGATTGGTCAGGGCAGCTTAGTAAGCAGAGTCACGTGATCACCGGTAGATTTTATCTATCCTGGGCCAGCGAGCAATCCCAGAACGTTTGACATTCTCCTTCTTTTTCTTTTCCTGCCCTTGGCCCTTCCCAACCACCTTTTCCCTCTTAGCTGCCTGCGTCTTTGCCTTTGCACCTTGGAACAGAAATACATGGTGCCGGATGACGTCCCGGCAGGCACGGCAGGCAAGCCGAAGCAGTGCATTTGCTGTCTTGGCAACGAATCCAAATCCTACGCGGAAAGGACTTTGGAGTACAGCACACTCAACAAGATGGGAAGTCGGAAGTACTGCAGGTTTGGTGGAGAACTGGACTGCGCTTTGTGCTGGAGTGACAAAGTCACGTGCGAAGGTGCACTTTCAGCATTGCGCGAAACCTGAAGTGCCCACAGCCTTTGTGCTTAGTACTGGAGGCAGTCTCATCTATCCTTGTCTGACAGGCTATGATGTTTACTACTAACGCCGATAGCTAACATTTGTAGATCTATGCAAAGTGCCGAGTAGAAGGTAATCGATTTCGACTATGATTCTCTTCGCTGTGGCGGGCTTCTCGACCGTATGAAAATCAAGCAGACATGAGTGACATCAGGCTTGCGGCGTTCAATGGACATGAAGTGATCTTGAATGCTCAAGGCGGATGGTGTGGCAATGCACTATTGTTGATAAAAGTAATATATTGATTATTAATATATTATTAATATATATTATGTAATGGCTTACTAAGTAATTACTAAGCTATATATGCTTTTCTAATTATTGAATAAGTAGAAAGAAATGAAAATTGTTGAATAAATCCATTATTATTTATTGAAGTTCTATTTTATTTGATTTTATTTGATTTTACTATAAATTATAATTATAAATCAAGATTTTTAAGTTATTTTAAAATATTTTAATAGAATTTATAAGAATTTAAATTAAGAAGTTTGGAATATAAAAGAATACTTCTTTTTTATATGTAAAATCTTAAGTTAAGTTTGATTTTTCCTCTTTGATATAATGGTTAAAAGTATTACGAAATTGTGTGATGTAATAATTTAGTGTATAAATAATATACATCTCGCAGTATAAAGCTTTATTGATGGCGATAAAGAAGACATTTTAGATGTTTTGTAAGTTGAATCATAAAGAACTTTAAGTTTTAGACTAAAGTTTTCTATATATATTTACAGACTTAACATGTGTATTACACGTAATTCAGAGGCTCAGGGGGCGAGGGAGGGGGCGAGAAGTCTGTTACCGCCGCTG
>JAABUK010001258.1_pt1 | contig 49038 bp, 33 predicted proteins | sample 5559141 | NCBI WGS metagenome assembly JAABUK01 (sample SAMN10711869, study PRJNA513367) | rock metagenome | isolation source: Antarctica rocks | place: Antarctica: Victoria Land, Pudding Butte nord | collected 2016-01-03 | reverse complement strand
CACACTATTAAAACTCGCAATCACCCCATTCCCACACGCCTGTGCCCCCTCACCAACAGCCGTCGAACACGCACCCAGATCCAGCGTCGGCGTCGGACTGCCCGCCGGTATGGAAGGCTCGACGGGGAACACGAGCGATGTCGCGATTGCTGAAGTGGTGGTGGGGGTGGGGAGTGCGGAGAGGTTGAGCTCGGTGCTGGCGGTGAAGGGGATGGCGACGGTGCCGGAGATGAGGTCGGTGTAGGTTGTGAATACGGTGATGCCGGAGATGACGTGGAAGGCTGTTGCGGTTTCGTAGAAGAGTGTGGGGTGGGTGGGGATGAGGGGGTCGGTGAAGCCGCCTGTGCGGGCTGCTAGGTCGAGGGAGGAGGGTGTGGGCGATGGAGGTGATGTGGTGGATGCGACGGCGGGTGCATTGACGTCGCCTGCGTTACTTCTTCTCTGTTGGCTCTCGCTTCTGTGATTGGTGCAGGGAAAACTGGCGATGATGAAGCCGAGCCTTGGGAAGAGACCGCTGAGTCTCATTGCTATAGTCTGATTGCTGGGGTGGAAATAGAGGATAAGGGAGGGAGAAAACCCAACTTCTTTCCTGCTGTTTCGAAAAGCGCGAGAGCATTCACTTCCATTTGCTGAGAGTACTCTGTGCTCACTTCAGCCTTGGCCAAGAGTCACATTGGAGATGACGTTTGGCACTTACGGCCGTATCTTTTCAGCAGCAGAAGACCAATTGGAAAGAGAGCAGGCGAATTGATAAGCCTTTCGGCTAGACCAGCATATGAGAGAGGTAACGCATTTCTAACATACATCGCCCAGTGTGTAAAAGGGTACAAAAGCAAACGCCTTGAATTGCCTCCTCGTTTCAAAAGTGGCCTCTTAAAGCCAGGTTAGCAGTAGGAAAAGATCCAGCAGTATACCAACCGTCTACGCTGCAAAACCCATTTAATGAACAAACTCCTTAACATGCGAGGTTTTACCAGGGACCAGGGCCAAAGGCACAATACCACTGACGTGCATATCTGGACCATAAACGTGCATGTTCAACTTGAGCTCCTCACCAACGGCCTTGATGTTCTTTAATCCTTCCTGATAGTTGGGACCTGCGCGACGAACCCAGATGGCGGTCTTGTGCTCAACCAATGTGGGTGCATATTCTCGCAAGGCGCGAATGACACCCTTGAAAGTGGAGGCGACCTATGGAGTAATTAGCGCCATCCTGTAACGCCAGATGTAGGTTATTTACGTTTGTGAAGTTAGCAATACCGCCGCCAATGAATAAGACCTTCCCTTCCGGGTGCAAGGGTGCGCGTAGCATGAGATCCAAGACGGTACGAGCATAGTGATATGTCTGAGTTTCGGTCGGAGCACCGGAGTATTCGCCGTAATTAGCAAGCTCCTCCGAGAAACCCGACGAAGCGATGGCATCTGCATAAACGACTGAGGCGCCGCCACCAGCGACCAATGTCCAGATACGGCCTTGCGAATTCAGCACGGTAAGCTTGAGCGAGGCACCAGTCTTGGCGTCCAGTTCAGCAATGTACGATTCCTCTTTACTCATCTCGCGCCCGAAAGGTGCAGGGAAGCTGATTGGTGGTCCTGCGTCAATGCTGACTTTGCCATCGCCCTTTAGCACAGGCATACCCAGCGCTGCTGGTCCTCGTGCAACGGCCCATTTCACACCGCACTCGAACTCAGCAGTCTGATCGAGCTTGGCTGCAAGATCGAGAAAGTGTACTTCGGCAGAGGTACCCTCAGCATTGGGAATCACGACGAGGGGGTTTATCTCGAGATATGTAAATTGGGAGTCGACGTAGACGGCGTAGAGTCTGGAGATGAAGTCAATCAATACCCGGTGGACGCCCTTGGGCACCTTCTTCAGCAAAGTGGATGCAATTTCTTCGTTTGATGGATATTCGGAAAGATCGACGGGAATCAAGATTTTCTCCGCTTTAGCATCGACGTCTCCAACATCGACACCGCCCTCGTGCGTAAAAAGTATCTCATCTCCCTGTACTTGCAACGTTAGCTACATTCATCGAACAATCTTTTTGCTGACGATACGGCGAATTTGGTGGGCGAAGGGGGATACGATTGAGGGAGAGAAGGTGGGGAACTTACATCTCGTCCAGAATTGATACAGATGTAGTATTCGGTGCCCTCAGGATGCGGTACGAAAGGCTCGACAAGAAATTGCCGTAGTACGCCCTGCACATGCTCTACTTGCTGGGTTTTGCCTGCGCGAGCTGCGATCCAATCTCGAGCTTCCGGCCAAGTCTTATTTAATGCCAAAAGGCCGCTCTTGCCTCGTCTCTTGATCAATTGATCAGGCTTAGCTACAAATCTCGCATCTTTAGCTAGAAGGAATGGATAGGCAGCCTCTGCTTGATCGAGAATTCCGGCCACATCAGCATGTTCGGGGAAGCTCAGGGCGGCAAGTCGAGCTGGAGGGTTGTGGGTAGCTGATGGAGGTAACGGTGTTGGCTTGATAACAGGGGCTCTTGTTAGATGATAGTTGAGAATCGCTTTGCCGTCTGCTTCGAAAATCGATTTGGCGGCCATTGTGAGGGAGGGTGTTGGAGATGTACTGAGCAGAGTTAGCGGTGGTCATATTCTATTGCTGAGTGACGACAAGATGGCCAGCTGACATACTTTCAGTGTTAGGGCGCTGGTCGAATCTCTAGGCTGCAAGTGCTTCCCAAATATCGTACAGAGATGTTTCGTGGTGGATTAAGAGCCGAATCTATATTCAAAGAAAACTGGCCGGTCGATGGAGGAAACTTTGTTGAAAGTTGCTAAGCTCAGAGCTCCTCTGGCTTGAGAAACTTTTAGTTCCTGGTGTAGCTCGGGCCTTTGAAATCCCGCTGTTGGGTGGAGCTAATCGTCGATCAGCAACCTTGAATTCCCCGAACCGTCGTTGACCGAAGCTTCGATATCGACGTACAAGATGCAATTGATGAAATACGAGCTTCTCGCCGAGCTGTAGACTAGACGTCGAAGACGAAGGACCTTTCAAGCATTGTTCTACACCAAGTACTCAGGCGTTGGGACTCAATGAGACTTACAGGGCTGAGTTCCGAATTGGCTTTTTGGGCCTAGTGTCTCCCCAGATTCAACCAACGGGACATCCTGGAGCTCAAAAAAGTTTGTCGGCCACTTTTATGCTGTGAAGACTCGAGGCAGATCTACTGTTCCTTATTACTTCTCTCCAAGTCACCAAGCAGAGAGAAGAACAGCAACTACAGTACTGTAAGCTGGTAGCCGTTTGGTAGCCCATTCCAAGGCGATTGCACCCCGAGTAACCCCAGTCTGGTAAGCCGATCAAGCTCCTGCATGACCGTGGTCAATTTTATAGAATCAAGCTCTGACTTTGGATCTCAGAGATATTTCCTCCGCCCTCTATTCTCCCACCTCTATCTTCAATCACAATGCCAGTCCCTGTTACCAACGGCGCGCCAATGATGAGCACCTCCGCGCAGCAAACCAATGGCACTGGCCCTGCTGCTACTGGTGCATCTGCCAACGACAACATTCGGCGATTCGTGGCACCTAGCAGGCCTTTGAGTCCAAGGGCGGAGCATTTACTTTTCAGTGACAAGACTCGATGCTTTGTCTAGTAGGCCTTTAGGCACGCCCGATAGAGGAGCGCAGTAGCTGACAGGTATCTACAGCGGTCTACAGCCCCGAGCAGTCCAGGGAATGCTCGATTTCGATTTCATCTGCAAGCGAAAGACTCCCTCAGTTGCTGGCATCATTTACACATTCGGAGGTCAATTCGTGAGCAAGATGTAAGCGATGAACCCTAAACTGAGTGATAGACCGTGGAGAGACATTGTGATTAACATTGGTTATGATAGGTATTGGGGAACCAGCGAGACTTTACTACCAGTCTATCAAGATGTGGACAAAGCAATGGCAAAGCATACCGATGTGGACACCGTTGTCAATTTCGCATCCTCTCGAAGTGTTTACAGCTCGACTATGGACTTGATGAAGTATCCTCAGATCAAGTCAATCGCCATCATTGCCGAGGGCGTGCCTGAGCGACGGGCTCGTGAGATTCTTCACGTGGCCAAGAAGAAAGGCATTACAATCATTGGTCCAGCTACGGTTGGAGGTATCAAGCCAGGATCGTTCAAGATCGGTAATACCGGCGGAATGATGGACAACATCGTGGCATCGAAGCTTTATCGCAAGGGTTCGGTTGGATACGTCTCAAAATCGGGCGGTATGTCGAACGAGTTGAACAACATCATCTGCAACACAACAGACGGTGTATACGAGGGTGTTGCCATTGGAGGTGATCGTTATCCTGGAACGACTTTCATCGATCATATCCTACGATATCAAGCTGACCCTGAGTGCAAACTTCTCCTTTTACTAGGCGAAGTCGGCGGTGTTGAGGAATATCGTGTGATTGAAGCTGTCAAGAATGGCACGATCACCAAACCTATTGTTGCATGGGCTATTGGTACTTGCGCGAGCATGTTTAAGACCGAAGTACAATTCGGTCACGCCGGATCTTCTGCCAACTCTCAACTCGAGACTGCCGTTTCGAAGAACCATGCCATGAAGGAGGCCGGCATCTACGTGCCTGATACATTTGAAGAAATGCCTGCACTTCTTGAGGAAGTCTACCAAGGTCTTGTCAAAAAGGGAACAATCAAGCCACAACCAGAGCCAGTCCCGCCTAAGATTCCTATCGACTATTCGTGGGCACAAGAGCTTGGTCTCATTCGAAAGCCAGCCGCCTTCATCTCAACTATATCCGACGATCGTGGCCAGGAGCTGCTCTACGCTGGAATGCCTATATCCGATGTCTTTAGAGAGGAGATTGGTATTGGAGGTGTCATGTCTTTGCTCTGGTTCCGTCGTCGTCTCCCAGACTATGCCAGCAGATTCTTGGAGATGGTGCTCATGCTAACAGCCGACCATGGTCCAGCCGTATCTGGCGCAATGAACACGATCATTACAACGAGAGCCGGCAAAGATCTCATTAGTGCCTTGGTGTCTGGTCTTCTCACAATCGGCTCAAGATTTGGTGGTGCTCTGGATGGTGCTGCTGAAGAATTCACCAAAGCCTTTGATAAGGGTCTCAGTCCCCGCGATTTTGTTGACACTATGAGGAAGGAGAACAAGCTGAGTATGGGTCCCTAGCCTATCTTTATCGCGTATAGTCGCTAACGTACCAGTCCCTGGTATTGGCCATAAAGTCAAGTCGCGCAACAACCCTGATCTCCGCGTCGAGCTTGTCAAGGAATTCGTCAAGAAGCGCTTCCCGAGCTGCAAGATGCTCGACTACGCCATTGCGGTTGAGACCGTTACCACGTCCAAGAAAGACAACTTGATTCTCAACGTCGATGGCTGTGTTGCCGTCTGCTTCGTTGATTTAATGCGCAATTGTGGCGCCTTTAGTCCTGAGGAAGCTGAAGACTATCTCAGCATGGGTGTTCTCAACGGGTTGTTCGTGCTGGGCCGAAGCATCGGTTTGATTGCTCATTACTTGGACCAGAAGCGTCTTCGGACCGGCCTGTATAGGCATCCTTGGGACGATATCACTTACTTGCTGCCAAGCTTAGGACAAGGAGCGCCTGGTAACGAGGGAAGAGTCGAGGTCTCTCTGTAGGATCTCAGGACTGTGTTGATTCGAATGCGAACATCGGTTCGCAAACATTCGCGGATTTGGCCGCTGCGAATTTGTTTAGAGGGCAGGTCGTGCTGTTCATTTCCATCACTTGTTCGAGAGATACATGACGACCTCAGTTGGCGCTAGCTGCATCCATCTTCATAATCAGGCTGTACTTTTAGCGAACAATAATGTGGTCTCCATGGCTGCTTACCATTGCAATGTAGAATTCTATGTTGACGAAAACTGCCGTATCGATCTCGAAACGTAGGAGGATAGTTGCGTGGGAGCGTGGTAAGTGCACCCGTGCAAATGCAGGGGTTGGAGCGGGAGCTAGTGACGTGTGGACGGGCTGCGCGTCTGTAGATTTCATTCAATCGTGGAGTGTCAATGAACACCCAAACAACGACCGCCGGGCTCTTATGGTCTCCCCTCAGCAAGCAACGGACTTGCGGTTGCTAGGTTTCTTCACAAACTAATGAAGACGTCCATATAATACACGCCCATCCATAATGGAGGTGGTGTCTCTAGGGCAAGGGGCCAATGGCCATGCCCCCTCTTCAGCTGCGGCCATCATCGATCCAGAGCTCGTGGTGGGTCACTTGGTAGACCTTTTGGAGATTACACTTGGGGCCCGAGCGGAAGAATTAAAAGGCAAAGGGAGCTTACTCTCTGAGGCGAAACGAAATGATACTGTACAGCGGTGTACACGCTTTGCCTCAGAGTCACAGGTCGCTCTCTATGTTCAAAAGACCGTTGCCACTGCGGAATTGCCAAAAGGCACCGCAAATGGTCATTCAGTATCAGGTAAATGGAGCCCCGTAATTATTGCAGACGGTCTGTTGACACTAGCACAGACCATTCCTTCCGCTACGTCTACTCGTTGTCAAACGAGATATCTTTCTCTCCAACCACTGTTGCCTCCGTAGCTCTCATAAAGCGACCACAGCCTATAGACCCACGGATACCTCTTCCCACACAGATACAAGTTATCAACCTGCCTGGTATAGCTACATTCAGCGACAGTACGACGGCACAAGTCAACCAAGTTTCTCCATACGAGGTTCTGCACTCGATAGTGCATCTGGCTCTAGCACCGTATTTTAATGCCTGCACCCAGGGTCAGAAGTCTTTAGCTGGGAGCAACGATCGGTCTGATGTAGAAGGAAAAACAGGTGTACCAGGCACAAAGAAAAAACTGGCAGAATTGGAACTAAGCTTGCTGCACTTGCAGCAAAATGTTGAAATCCCCGAGCTCGTTCTCTCCTTTCCTGATGTTATCCAGGAGGCTCTCAACTCAGCGGCGTCCAACGGTTCCAAGCCATCCATCGATCTGATACCAATTCAGCTTTTGTCCGACACCAGGTTCCTGAATGATTTACAAAATACGGTTAACCACTGGATAAAGTCTATACAAGCAGTCACAAAAATGTCTCGAGATCCTGACAGTGGATCTGCGACTCAGGAGATCAATTTTTGGATACATCTTGAGTCTGCCCTGAAGAATATCGATCTCCAGACAAGGAACGATGGGGTACAGCTTACGCTTGACATACTACAGCATGCTAAACGCTATCAAGTGAAGGTCAGCTTCTACGCAGACACTGGATTGAAAGAAGCATTAGACACTGTTCAGAAGTTCAATCAATTAATGCGAGAATTCCCCATGGACGATCTCCGGGCTGCGACCACGTTACAGAAAGTACAGGAGTCGCTGAATACAATATTCGGTCACCTCAACCGGAAGTTGCGCTTTACTACGTACCCAATCGCACGTGCTCTGCCTTTAGTCCATGCGATCTCCGGAGATCTAGACAGCCAGCTTCATTCACTCCTTCATGGCCGAACTCTGATGCATCTCGAATTTAGAGACTTCCAGGCGGTCATGGCTGTGGCAGAAGACATATGGGCCACTTGGGACGACCATGCTAAAGACTTCACCAACGTAGCTCGCGAACTTATGAGGAAACGGGCTGAAAAATTCATGCCCATCAAAGTTGTTGGCCGCCATGCAAGAACGCAGGACCGCATGACATACATCAAGACTTTTCGCGTAAATCATGAGCAACTGCAGCGAACGATAGTCACTGTCCTCGGCAACGGAAACTTGGACACTGCAGTCGACGGAGCCAATGATGATCAGGTTGTTCTCATAGAAGAGATTGGGGACGTCGATGCAGTACAAGAGGTGGCCCAGGCGTACACAGCGCTGAAAGACGTCGATGTACTTGATGTATCACCTGAAGGCACGGAGATCTGGGTACAGGCAGAGGCTACTTACAATGAGCGGACCTCACGAGTCGAAAATTCAATTATTGCTCGTCTCCGGGATCGTTTAGCCACGGCTCAAACAGCAAACGAGATGTTCCGCGTGTTCTCAAAATTCAATGCCCTCTTTGTCCGCCCAAAAATTCGTGGAGCAATTAGCGAATACCAGATCCAGCTAATTGGCAAAGTCAAGAACGATATCAATGCCTTACATGAGCGTTTCAAGCAACAGTATGGCAACTCTGAAGCGCACGCCATGGCACAGCTTCGAGATTTGCCTCCAGTGGCAGGTGCCATCATTTGGGCTCGACAAATCGAAAGACAACTCGATGGCTATATGAAGCAGGTCGAAAATGTCCTTGGTCAAGAGTGGGCCTTCCATTCGGAGGGGCAGAAGCTTGAGACCGATGGAAATATGTTTCGAAAAAAGCTCGACACAAGACCTATCTTTGACTCATGGCTGCAGGACGTCCAGCGGCGAAACATCTCAATCAGCGGCCGAATCTTTGGGATCGTACGAAATCGCGCGATGGGAAACACACTTGAGTTGATCATCAATTTCGACCCACAAGTCATCGTACTGTTCAAGGAGGTCAGGAACTTGATCTGGCTCAACTACCAAATACCCCACGCAGTAAGCAGTATCTCGAAGGAGGCGAAGCGGGTGTATCCATATGCTGTTAGCTTGATGGAAAGCGTGCGTTCTCTCGCCCAGACTAGCCGTGTGATTGACTCGATGCCAAAAGTCTCAATTCTCCTTGGTGGATACAGAAAGTCTATGCAAGACCTCATCTTGACTGGTGTGAATCTGAAATGGGAGTCGTTCGTGCACTCGTACGATCTTCATGTCAAACACGCCCCACTCCTTGCGGGTGGCTCGACTAGCCGGTCTGCCTCTGGCGGTAGGGGTGAGAGCAAACACGTGCAATTTGTACGTGATTTTGCTGCAACAGCATCGGTCTTGCAAACCAAGACTTCGGCCCTACAAGAAATTCATGACACAATACAAAAAGCTTTGAGTGATCTACAAGCGTGTGCATACAACCCATCAGCATTCAATACACGGTTAGAATCAATTCAGAAGGCAGTAGATCAACTCAATCTAGAGGGTTATGCCAATCTGGCATTCTGGGTGCATGACGTGAATCAAACGATCGAGTCCGTGTTGATCGGGCGGCTCCACAAAGCAATGCATATCTGGGTCGATACTTTTGGCAGACCTGCTACAGAGGACGTGACCGGGGATAGCGTACGAAGACGAGACATGGTAGACGACGGGGAAGGCGCAGATGCGCCCAATCTCCAGATATTGGTCCTCGAGGTGCTGATGCGAAATCAGACAGTCTACTTGGATCCTCCGGTCGAGTCTGCCCGTACGACCTGGTTCTCGCAATTCCACGAATGGCTTGGTGTTGTGTGCAATCTTCCCATTATTATGTCTTCTAGATATGAAATGAGGATCGACGGCGGCGAGGGCGCTTCGAAAGCCCGATTTACTCATTTGCCTGGTCTCTGTGTCGATGATCTATCAACAGTATACAGACTTATCGAGGATAGATTGAACAGCATTGTGGCTTATGTTGACAAATGGCTTCAATTCCAGTCCCTGTGGGATCTTGAGCCAGATCTCGTTCACGCTGTTCTGGGCGAGGATTTGGCAAAGTGGCTCCGGTTGCTTCAAGAGATTCGCAAGACTCGTGAAACCTTTGACACATCGGAAGCCAGCAAGAGCTTCGGAACGGTTACAATCGACTACGAGCAAGTGCAGACCAAAGTCACTGGCAGATACGACCAATGGCAACACGAACTACGTCTGAAATTCGCCGGACGACTAGGCAACCGGATGCGCGATGTTTATGCCGAGATCGAGAAGGCCCGCAGAGATCTTGAAGGACAATCATTAGAAGCCTCGTCGACTGCTCAAGCTGTGTCATTCATCACCGTCGTACAGCAATGCAAAAGGAAAGTGGAAGTCTGGGGACCTGAGATTGAGACCTTTCGTCAGGGCCAAACGCTTCTCATCCGACAACGCCATCAATTTGGCTCTGATTGGCTTCCTGTGGATCAGGTCGTTGATGAGTGGACTGCTCTAAACGAGATCCTAGATCGCAAATTGAAAATTGTGGATGACCAGACTGATGCTCTTCGCGCAAAGATCTTGGCGGAGAACAAGGTGGTTAGCGGAAAGGTCGGCGACTTAGTAGCCAGCTGGAACGAGGAGAAGCCGATATCTGGTAACATTCCTCCAGATGTAGCATCATCTACACTCAGCTCGTTTGATACGCGCCTCACAGCGCTGCGGTCTGAATCTGACATGGTTTTCAAAGCTGAAGAGGCCTTGAATTTGCAAGGTAATTCGCACACAGCATTGGATGCAATCTTGGAAGAGGTCCACGACTTTCAGTCTGTATGGGCTGCCTTATCCACAATCTGGAAGAGCTTGAACGAACTTCGTGATACTCTCTGGACAAACGTTCAGCCCAGGAAACTAAGGCAATCGATTGATGGTTTAATCAAGATGACCAAAGAGATGCCGAGCCGTATGCGCCAGTACGCTGCCTTTGAGCATGTTCAGTCTGTACTACGACAATTAATAAAGGTGAATCCACTTCTGTCAGACATGAAATCGGAAGCCGTCCGCGAACGTCATTGGAACAAGATCTACAAAGCTTTGAAGCCAGGTAAGAGGTATTCACCGGTCTCCATGAGCCTCGGAGATGTCTGGGATCTCCAACTCGCCTCAAGCGAGGCGGTCATCCGGAACATTGTTACTCAAGCGCAGGGAGAAATGGCACTCGAAGAGTTTCTAAAACAAGTCCGTGATACGTGGCAAAACTATTCTTTGGATCTTGTCAATTATCAGAACAAATGCCGCTTGATACGGGGCTGGGATGATCTTTTCTCAAAGTGCAGCGAGAATCTCAGTTCTCTCCAAGCTATGAGGCACTCGCCATACTATAAGGAATTTGAGGAGGAAGCTTCGTCATGGGAAGACAAACTTAATCGGGTGCATGTCCTCTTTGATGTCTGGATTGACGTCCAGAGACAGTGGGTGTATCTGGAGGGTGTATTCACTGGCAATGCTGACATCAAGCATCTGCTCCCTGTGGAGTCCTCACGGTTTCAGAACATTAATTCGGAATTCTTTGCTGTTCTCAAAAAGGTCTACAAATCACCATTCGTGCTGGACGTGCTGAATATATCTGGAGTACAAAAGTCGCTTGAGCGCCTTGCTGAGCTCCTCAACAAAATTCAGAAGGCATTGGGAGAGTATCTCGAGCGTGAGCGTATTAGCTTTCCACGGTTCTATTTCGTCGGTGATGAGGATCTGCTGGAAATCATTGGTAACAGCAACGATACTATGAGAATTGCGAAGCACTTCCGAAAGATGTTTGCTGGTCTTTCTGGCCTCCTTATGGACGAGGAATCTACTATCACTGGGTTCACGTCAAAGGAAGGGGAGCAAGTGCAACTCAAGAAGTCGATATCCTTGGTGAAGACTCCGAAGATCAATGACTGGCTCGCCGCGCTGGAAAATAACATGAAGTCGTCGTTGTCTGAGCTCCTAGGAGAGGCTGTACAATCATTCCAATCACTCTTGAGCACGTCCGAGATCGACGTTGCATCATTCAATAACTACCTCACCGCTTTTCCTGCTCAAATCGTTGTGCTTGCCATCCAAGCTTCATGGACTGCCTCTGTCGACGCTGCCCTGAGGTCAGGTGGTGGTGGTCTGCAAGCCTTGCACGACGTTTCCGTTAGTTTGCTTGAGATCCTAGCGTCCACCGTCCTGGGAGATCTCGAATTCTTAATGAGGAAGAAATGTGAACATCTCATTACCGAGTTCGTTCACCAGCGAGACGTCATTGCGAAATTGATCAACGCGAATGCCTCTTCTCCGACCCACTACTTGTGGCTCTTACAGATGCGCTACGTGTATAAGCCAGATGGCGATATTGCGGATCGCCTACGTATTAAGATGGCGAATGCCGATCTTGCCTATGGCTTTGAGTACTTGGGTGTGCCCGACAGGCTTGTAAGGACTCCTTTAACGGACCGCTGCTTCCTGACGTGCACGCAAGCGATGGCGCAACGTCTCGGGGGGTCTCCCTATGGACCAGCCGGAACAGGCAAAACAGAATCAGTCAAGGCCTTGGGGGTGCAGCTTGGGCGTTTCACGTTGGTATTCAATTGCGACGACACTTTCGATTTCCAGGCCATGGGTCGCATTTTCCTTGGAATCTGTCAGGTCGGTGCGTGGGGATGCTTCGACGAGTTCAATCGTCTGGAAGAGCGTATACTTTCCGCTGTTTCCCAGCAAATCCAAAATATTCAACTCGGCCTAAAGACTGGCATCGAATCTGGCAATTCAAACATTGAATTGGCTGGGAGGCAATTTTCAGTGAATGCTAATACCGGAATATTTATCACAATGAATCCGGGCTACGCTGGGCGGTCAAATTTGCCAGATAACCTAAAGAAGCTGTTTCGAAGCGTAGCAATGTCGAAACCTGACAAGGAACTCATTGCTGAAGTCATGCTCTTTTCGCAAGGCTTCAAGCAAGCCAAACAACTATCCAAGCAGACTGTGCCATTCTTCGATGGTTGCGCAGCTAGATTCACAAAGCAGGCCCATTACGACTTTGGTCTACGAGCGCTTAAAAGTGTGCTGGTCACTTCGGGAGGTCTCAAGCGTACTAGGATGACTACAGCGACGAAAGGCGACCATGCCGAGGAGGATCTGGAACCTCAGATCATCGTACAAAGCATTCGAGAGACAATCGCTCCGAAGCTGATCCGTGACGACGTGGAGACAATGAAGAGAGTCGAACAGGAAGCATTCCCAGGCGTGCATTACATTTCTGCGGACCTTGCGGCATTAGAAGGCGCCATTCGTACGGAAGCGGCCGAGAGGAATCTCGTCATCAACGAGACATGGATGACGAAGATAGTGCAGCTCTATCAAATTCAAGGCATCCATCACGGAGTCATGATGGTGGGCGACTCCGGATCCGGCAAGTCGGCTATCTGGAAGGTTCTCTTGAAAGCCCTACAACGAACGGAAAGCGTAGAAGGTGTTTGCCATGTGATTGATTCTAAAGTAATGTCGAAAGAATCTCTGTACGGGAGCCTGGATAGCACGACACGAGAATGGACGGATGGTCTATTCACGAGTATCCTGCGCAAGATAGTTGACAACCTTCGTGGGGAGGAATCAAAGAGACATTGGATCGTCTTTGATGGAGATGTGGATCCCGAATGGGTGGAGAATCTTAACAGTGTCCTGGACGACAATAAGCTGCTCACTCTGCCCAACGGAGAGCGACTAAATCTGCCGCCGAACGTGCGAATCCTGTTCGAGGTAGAAACTCTCAAGTACGCGACTCTTGCCACCGTCAGTCGTTGCGGTATGGTGTGGTTTAGCGACGATACCGTCACATCGGATATGCTTGTTGCGAATTATCTTCAGCGTCTTCGAAGTACAGCGTTTGAGGAGCTTGACGAAGACGCAGCCGGTCAGAACTCAGCAAAGGCCATTGTGCAACAAGAACAAGTCGCAGATCTGCTCAAGCACTACTTTGGGACCGAGCATCTCTTAGACAGCGCCCTGAGGGAAGCACAGAAGTATAGCCATATCATGCAATTCACCGAGATCAGAGCTCTCAATACTCTATTTTCCCTATTGAATAGGTCTTGCAGGACAATCATCGAGTACAACGCCCAACATGAGGATCTTCCATTGGAGCCCGAGCAATTCGAGTCATTCACCTCAAAAAAGATGCTCCTAGCGTTGGTCTGGGCGCTGGTTGGAGATTGTCCGATCAGAGAACGACGGACCTTTGGCGAGTACATTGCAGGCCTTACGACACTTGAGACGCCTCTGCTCGGCGAATCGTCGTCCTTGATCGATTATGATGTTTCACTTCCGAGGGCAGAATGGACGCCATGGCAGTCTCAAGTGCCCAGCGTTGAGGTCAATACTCATTCGGTCACTCAAAACGATATGGTCGTACCCACGCTTGACACAGTCCGTCACGAAGACGTTCTCTATTCTTGGCTTGCTGAACACAAGCCTCTCATCCTTTGCGGTCCACCAGGTTCTGGCAAAACAATGACCCTTTTCAGCGCCCTCCGCAAATTACCAACAATGGAAGTCGTTGGACTCAATTTCTCAAGTGCGACTACACCAGACTTACTAATTAAAACGTTCGACCAGTATTGCGAGTACCGTAAGACCTTAAACGGAGTGGTCATGTCTCCGACACAAATAGGCAAGTGGCTGGTATTCTTCTGCGATGAGATCAATCTTCCTGCTCCAGATAAGTACGGGACACAGCGAGCGATATCTTTCCTCCGCCAGCTAGTCGAACAGAATGGCTTTTGGAGGACGTCGGACAAAACTTGGGTTACACTTGAGCGTATACAATTCGTTGGAGCATGCAACCCTCCCACTGATGTTGGTCGAACACCAATGGGAGCAAGGTTCCTGCGGCATGCTCCCTTGGTGATGGTCGACTACCCGGGCGAACTATCTCTTCAACAGATCTATGGCACTTTCAACAGCGCCGTCTTGAAGGTCATTCCAAACCTGCGCGGCTATAGTGAACCACTCACCAAGGCTATGGTGCAATTCTACGCAGAGTCACAAGCGCGTTTTACGCCAACGATACAGCCTCATTATGTATACTCGCCTCGTGAGTTGACAAGATGGGTTCGTGGTTTATATGAGGCTATCAAACCGCTAGAGAATCTCTCAGTGGAAGGTCTCGTGAGGGTATGGGCCCACGAAGCCCTGCGACTGTTTCAGGACAGGCTTGTGGCCGGAGAGGAACGAAAATGGACTGAAGACGCGGTACGAAGGATCGCATTAGAACATTTCCCAACTATTGACGAGCAAGCTGCCTTAAAAGGACCAATTCTATTCTCGACCTGGCTTTCTAAGAATTACGTACCAGTAGAGCGGGAGCAGCTCCGAGACTTCGTCAAAGCAAGGCTGAAGACCTTCTGCGACGAAGAAGTTGATACGCCTATAATTCTATTCAATGATGTACTCGAGCATGTACTTCGTATCGACCGAGTCTTCCGTCAGCCTCAAGGGCATCTGATCCTTATTGGTGTCAGCGGAAGCGGCAAGACGACCCTCTCGCGATTTGTAGCCTGGATGAACGGTCTCAAGGTTTTCCAGATCAAGGTACACGGAAAGTATTCTCCAAGCGATTTCGATGATGATCTTCGAGATGTGCTTCGTCGCACTGGTTGCAAAGGAGAGAAAGTCTGCTTCATCATGGACGAATCCAATGTTCTGGACTCGGGCTTCCTGGAACGTATGAATACACTGCTAGCAAACGCTGAAGTCCCAGGTCTTTTCGAAGGCGACGACTTCGCAGCACTCATGACTGCCTGCAAAGAAGGTGCCCAGCGGCAGGGTCTGCTGCTAGGGTCACAGGAAGAGCTATACAAATGGTTCACTCAACAGATCATCAAGAATCTGCACATAGTGTTCACCATGAACCCACCAGAAGATGGGCTTTCGTCCAAGGCCGCAACGAGTCCGGCACTGTTCAATCGCTGTGTTCTAAATTGGTTTGGAGACTGGTCAGACCAGGCTCTGTTCCAAGTCGGATCGGAGTTGACTCATTCCGTTGATCTCGATCGTTCCGACTTCGTTGCGCCTGATAGTATTCCTGTGGCTTACCGAGGCCTAGTCTTGCCAGCTTCACATCGCGACACTGTGATCAACTCCATGGTCTATGTCCATCATTCACTGCACCGTTTCAATCAACGCTTGCTACAACAACAGGGTAGGAAAACTTTCATAACGCCTAGACATTTCTTGGATTTCGTCGATCAATGTGTCTGGCTTTTCAATGAGAAACGCGAGGAGCTTGAAGAGCAGCAACGTCATCTCAATGTCGGTCTGGAAAAGCTGAGGGACACTGTCGATAAAGTCCGGGACTTACGGGCAAGTCTAGCGCAGAAGAAGGCCCAATTAGAAAAGAAAGATGCTGAAGCCAACGAGAAATTGCAAAGAATGATCGCTGATCAACGCCAAGCTGAACAGCGCAAAGCCGCGTCCTTAGAAGTCCAAGCCAACCTCGACAAGCAAGAAGAAGAGGTGGCGAAACGGAAAGAAGTCGTCAACGCAGATCTGGCGAAGGCTGAGCCGGCCGTAATCAGTGCTCAAGAAGCCGTTGGCAATATTAAGCGTCAACATCTGACAGAAGTACGTTCAATGGCTAATCCCCCTGCTGGAGTCAAGCTCGCATTAGAAGCCGTGTGTACCTTGCTGGGCCACAAAATCGATGGGTGGAAAACAATTCAGGCCCTTGTTCGCCGAGACGACTTCATCGCTAGCATTGTAGGCTATGATAACGAGCGCCAGATGACGAAGACTCTGCGCACTAAGATGCAAATCGAATTTCTCTCGAAGGACGACTTCACCTATGAGCGAGTGAACCGCGCCAGTAAAGCTTGTGGTCCTCTCGTTCAGTGGGTGGAGGCTCAAGTCAACTTCTCTGCCATCCTGGATCGTATTGGCCCTCTCCGTGATGAGGCTGAGCAGCTTGAGGAAGACGCCTTGAACACCAAGGCGGAGGCCAAAGCTATCGAAAACCAGATTGCCGGACTCGAGAACAGTATAGCCACATACAAATCAGAATACGCGACTCTCATCAGCGAAACACAATCTATCAAGTCTGAAATGTCGCGCGTAGAGACCAAGGTCAATAGAAGTGTGAAGCTACTCGACAGCCTATCATCGGAACGAACACGATGGGAGTCTGGAAGTAAATCGTTCGAGACCCAGATCAGTACTATCGTTGGTGATGTTTTGGTAGCAGCGGCTTTCCTCGCATACAGCGGCCTGTATGATCAACAACTTCGTAAAGTTATGCTCGATGACTGGCTCGGTCAACTAGGACTCTCCGGCATCAACTATAAGATGCACAACCCAGTGACAGAGTACCTCTCCAACGCAGACGAACGCCTCAAGTGGCAAGATAACGGCTTACCTGTCGATGACCTCTGTACCGAAAATGCCATCATTCTGAAACGCTTCAACCGTTACCCGCTGATTATTGATCCATCAGGACGTGCAACAGAATTCTTACAGAACGAGAGTAAAGATCGCCGTCTCACTGTCACCAGCTTCCTAGACGACTCATTCATCAAGCAATTGGAGAGTTCACTCCGTTTTGGCAACCCCATCTTGATCCAAGACGCGGAGCATCTGGACCCAGTACTAAATCATGTGCTGAATAAGGAGTATCAGAAGACTGGAGGGCGTGTATTGATCCAACTTGGCAAACAAGTTATCGACTTTTCGCCAGCTTTCCAACTGTACCTGTCGACGCGAGATCCGTCCGCGATGTTCCCACCTGACATTTGCAGCCGCACTACTTTCGTAAATTTCACTGTGACACAGAGTAGTCTACAAACACAGACTCTCAATGACGTTCTCAAGTCTGAGCGGCCTGATATCGACAAGAGGCGTACAAATCTTGTCAAGATGCAGGGGGAGTTCAGTATCCATCTCAGGGGTCTCGAGAAGCGTTTGCTCCAGGCCCTCAATCAATCTCGGGGCAACATCCTCGATGATGATGTTGTGATTGAGACACTCGAGACACTGAAGAAAGAATCAGGGGAAATCTCCAAGAAGGTAGCAGAGACGGATGGCGTTATGGCCGAAGTGGAGGCGATTACACAGGAATACAACAGGATCGCTCGCGCTTGCAGCGCAGTCTTTGCGATCCTTGAGCAACTCTACCACCTTAATCATTTTTACCAGTTCTCGCTCCACTATTTTCTTGACATATTTGATGGGGTCTTACATAGCAATCCGAACCTGGGAGAAGTCAAGAACTACTCTGCAAGAGGAGACGTCATTCTCCGCGATCTCTTTATCAGCACCTTCCAAAGGACTTCACATAGCTTGCTTCAGAAGGATCGCATCACCTTTGCCATGCTGCTCGCCCAAGCCTCGCCATATCCAATGGACAAGGACCTTGTCGATAGCATCATCGATCCAATGATTGAAGGGTGCGATGCCTCCGTGAGCGAAGGTATGCGCAAGGATGCTCAAGTCAAAGCTTCTCGGGTGCCCGCACTAAAGGCCTTCATCTCCGACATCCCAGCCATTGATCTTGAACGATTCTGCGTCGAAGAACTCGCAGAAAACTTCGTTCCTAAGGTGTGGGATGAAGCCACCAATGACTTAGACAAGCACCTCCTGTCACTCTTGCTGGTCAAACTGTTTAGGCTCGATCGTTTTGTACCAGCAGCAGAGAAATTCGTTACGGCTGTATTCGGCACTTCTTTGTTCACTTCCACTAGTGATCTCCAAGAGGTGGCTAGTCAGATATCGCCAACGAGTCCAATTGCCTTGTGCTCTAGTCCCGGGTTCGACGCCAGCTACAAGGTCGAGAACCTCGTCGACAAGATGAAAGCTCAGTGTTCGTATATTGCCATGGGATCGAATGAAGGTGTTGCCAGTGCGGACAAAGCAATCAGTAATGCTGCTGCAACGGGATCATGGGTCCTCATCAAGAACGTACACCTTGCACCCATATGGCTGCAGAGCTTGGAGAAGCGACTTGGGTCCATAAAGCCTCATTCCGACTTTCGGGTCTTCCTTTCCATGGAGACCAGTCCCAAGATACCTGTCAATCTCCTCCGAGCTTCCAGGGTACTGATGTATGAACAGCCGGCTGGTGTGCGAGCCAACATGAAGGATTCCTTGTCTACCCTTTCTGTCCGAGCAATGCAGCAACCAAGGGAGAAGGCGCGGCTGTATCTATTACTGTCCTTCTTGCACGCCGTTATCCAAGAGCGACTACGCTATGCACCAATTCTCGGATGGAAGGGCTTCTGGGAATTCAATGACAGCGACGTAAGTCTCATGCATTTGGCAGATTCCAGATTGACAAGTACTGACGTCAAAATAGTACGAATGCGCGGCTCATATTATCGATACTTGGATGGATGCCAATGGCAGAACAAACGTTGCTCCTCTCAAAATCCCCTGGGACCTGATTCGAACCCTCATCACGGAGACGTACGGCGGCAAAATCGACAGCGAGAGCGACTTCAAGCAGCTGTCGGAGCTAGTCAACAGCATTATGGTACCAGAGGCATTTGAAGATGATCACAAGCTCGTCAAAGGAGTATCAAGAGACGAAGCGAAGCTCTACACGGAGGGAGATGGAAGCTTGACGGTCCCCGAAGGAAACGAGATGAAAGATTTCATGGACTGGGTGAGCCGCCTTCCAGAGCGTGAGCCACCGACATACCTGGGACTTCCAGCCGATGCCGAGAAGTTGCTTTTGGTGGGCCACGGGCGAAACACCATTGAAAATCTAGCGAAGATTACGGAGAACATGAGTGAGAGCGAGCAGCTCATGGCAGAAGCTGAGATTGAAGACTGAGAGACCATCGACATACAATCTTCTCTTTATGTTCTTTTGATACGAAAGCTAGGCGAGCATTGCGACGGCGTTCTGTTTGCGAACAAGGGCTTAGAATCACGGATGCATTCGTACCGGCGCGTGGGATTTGGCGGAGATACCCCATGCTTTTCGCCTGCATATATCGCTTTCATAGTTCCTTTTCTAGCACATAGCTGATATGTAAATTACTCTTCGATCATGATTCAAGATCGTAGTGACTTTCACAGAACCCAGAGCTTCAAGCTATTATCCAACTTGTTGGACGGTACTGTTTGCGAGGTAGAATTATAAGACCTCGCCGAAGAGACGGAGGATGCTACGCTCTCTGCATGGCTCCCTAGGTCACCGCACACACCGTCCCCATCCGTAGGTGGACTCCAATGCCTCTGGCCCGAACACGTCGCCAACACCGATCCTGTAGGATGCAGCGTAGCAGACGACACCGCATCCCCATGAGCCTGGAACTGCCACGTAGGATCCAGAATTCCCTCCTTCATCCCCAACCCCTCCCATACCCTCACCACGCCATCGGTACCTCCAGCCCACACGTCCCCTCCCATCACCTCTACGCCAAGTCGCTGCTGCGTGTTCGCTTTCCTTCCTCTCAACCACGCTAGACGCTTACCTGTACCGCGAACATCCCATACACCAACACCATCACTACGTCGCTCGGCGACACATAGGTAGCGGGAGCAGGCGCTCCAGAGAACTTGAGTGATACCCTGGCCTTTCTCTGCTTCAGGCTCCGATGCAGCTGCCAGTGGGAACACGGCAATGGTGTCGCCGCTACCGCCGCCATCGTAGAGACCTATCCATCGATTGAATGTGCCTGCGGCTAGAACTCTATCGCTACTTATTGTCAAGGCGCTGATGATGCCTTTCATACCCTGGCCGGCAGTGTTGTGGTTTCTGCAAGAAGCCGTGGTGCGCATCGTACTAATGGGACCCTCGCCGTTCCTGTTGACGTCGAAGCGAGTTATGCAGCTATCTGATCCAGCGAAGAAACGACTGGTATCGTTTGGGTTGAACAGTAGGGAGTGTGGCGTTATATATGCTTCCGTCGTTGGCGAGATTAGAGGGTAGGATGACAGGATTCCTGGGGCGAATGGAGATAGGAGACGGATCGGGAGAGAACGTAGGGAGGCGATGAAGAGGCATGAGGAGGGTTCGGCGAGGGCGTAGGAGGGGTGGAATGTGCTGGCGCAAACGGGTTCGGGACAGGTGTGGGTGTTGTAGGGTTCGAGCTGCTTGGGGTGAGGTGGGGACAGGAGATCGGGAGGGAGGACGAATGAGCGGAGAGTATTCAAGGCGGAGGAGGTGAGGATGGTGGTGCCGTCTGGAGACCTGGAAGGTATTAGAAGGGGGAAAGAAAATGGTAGAGGACGAGGTCGATACCATTGAGCGCTTTTGAAGTAGTTTAAATTGGGGACTTGACTTGCCGAGATTGCTGTTGTTGCTCTTCCTACAACACTTGGACCTTGGTACAGGTCCGCTGTAGTGCCCACTAGCAGAGCTTCAGGTCGATTAGGTGATTCCATCTCCGCTATTGAATTGTCGAGCGACTGGACATGTCCGGCCAGCCTCAACCGTGACGTTCAATATCCGGCCAACGATGTACTATATGAGAGCGTCCCCGAACAAAGGCTGGCCTGTATAGCTAGAGAGACTGATCCCCGGGCTGAGCTTTCCTTCAGTACATACCTCCAGCAGCTCAACAGTCTATGCGGAGTACAATGTCTCAAGATCGACCGTTCAGGCTCCTGGATCTGCCCCTGGAAGTACGGGCTATGATTTTCTCGGAGTTGTTGGTTGAAGAGGAGTGGATCTACGACTGCAATATCAATGCAAAGGCGGTACCCCACACGTAAGTGCTCTGCTAATGATCACCTCCAGGGAGGATGGATGCTGACCTGATCCCAGTCGACGGAAGGATAACGTAGGTTGCATTACGATCGAGGCACTTGAGGCTGACGAGTACGACTCTCTCTCTATGAAACGAACTTCCTTCCTCGATAGCCGCTATAGCCACCAATTCACGACCTACACGCTCCTCACGGGTAAGGAGAACATCCATATCCTACAGACAGATAGATAAATCTACCAAGAGGCATCGGCCATATTCTATTCTCGGAATATGTTCTACTTCGAAGGTCCTCCTCCCGCCGTAGCCGTACCATTCATAAAGGACCGAGGAACGCGGGGCTTAGACTTCCTCAGAAGGCTATCAATCATGTGTCCGAGCACTTTGGTGAATCCGAATGCTGTCGGTAAAGGGAAGCATCATAGTGATAGTACTGTGGGCGATGAGCGTATGTGGGAAGAACTATGCTGTTACATCAGTCTCCATCTTCCTCGGTTAAGCCATCTAGGTAAGGCCTTTTATAGTTATCATGATTTTTCACCACCAGTTCCTGAGTTGTAAGCCATAGTGGAGCTTTCATCCCTACAATACTCCCTGACTGTGTCTCCCATACTTGAGAACATCCTTTCCCGGCAGAGGCTGACTGCAAATTCCACCCAGATTTACGTGTCGAAAGAGACCTCGGTATCTACCTCGACGTTAAAGTCTACCTCAAAGCCTATGACTATACGCTGGACGAATGGGAGAGCCTCCAGACCGTGGGCGACTTTCCGTCCAAGCGGACAGAGGAACTTGCCACACTCCGACCGGAAACCAAACTTACTGTGTCTATGGGCGGCGTTGGCTGGGCAGATCTAAAGGCTTTGGGGATCATGGACCATGACGGTTATGAATATGTCGTATTTACCCCGCTACATCCGTGGCTGGAAGAAAGTATTTCTCGGTTCAGAACACAAAACCTAACGTTCCTTGCGTCCAAGGAAGCCGGCCGAATCACCATCAGAGAATTCTGGGATGCCCGTCGAAGGGCAAGGACGCCTCAGATCTACAAGGTCGATACCTCCTCCTCCTCTGATGACGACCTTGATGATGACGATGAATTCTCTGAGTCGACAGATGGCTAGGGCGAGGATATGTGTGATGACTTTAAGATCGAACTCAATAACTCGTGCGACCAAAGTCGAACTTGACGAAGAGAAGCAGATAACGTAAGGGATGAAATCGAATCGACATGGTTTGACAATGCATGGGGTAACCTATGGCAATTTCTACTTCTTTTGGACCTCGATTGGACACTTTCGCGGCAGTTCTGAATATGGCCTTATAGGTATGTGAACGTCAGCCTTTGAGGCTGCTTTAAATTGTGAATGGCTATATTCTGATGTATCATGAAAGCAGTCACGAGTCATTCAATCCGCGCTCACAGGCACCTGCCAAAGCAATAAGATACATGACGCATATTACGTTAGGTCTATATGACCTGATAGCGAAGGTATGCCTTGGAAGGGTGAATATTTGATATGTAACTAATCGATGCAAGTGAGGAGCACTTTCCCACGTTTCCGACGCTTATCTGGACACAATCAACGATGACTCGCTCTGTAACGCTAGATTAAGAAAGGCTATATAATCCCAATTTCTGGCGGGAAAACACGTGCATTCTAGAATTTATGCGTGATGTGTTTCCGGGCAAAACTGCGGCTCAGTCTGTCAAGCTCCGCGCCATACATCCAATCGTTGCACCGAACTTTGAAAGTCTTCAGTTGAGCGAGGCTTTACTCAACGCTACCTCTGTGACGACTGTGGTCGAGCTTCACACGAGTGATTAGGATAATGATGTGGATTTTTCGATCTGGACCATGGCTACTTCTAGTGTTCCGGTCCATAGACTTGTAATTGAAATGCCGAAGCCCCGGACCCAAGAGCAAGTGAAGCTGTGGTTTATCAGCCCACTCCTAACGTCGTTCTGATGGGGGGAAGTCCGATCCTATCTCTCGTCCGAACATGGCTGGTGTGGCAAGCGCGCGTGCTAGACGACGGCCAAAGTACCCATTTGCAACGTGCGCCATCTTCTGTGGCTTCGTCACGTCTTGGCCCTTGCAAAAGCGATTCTTGGCGATCTAAGCTAGGAGCTGGCAGGTGGCTGTTTTCCAGACTCACTTATCCAGTCCCCTGGCTTTCACGAACCTCGCGATTTGTTCTTTGCATGACTTCTCGCTGTACTGCTCCCAAACGTCGTAGAGAGATATCATTTCTTGTGAACACTCCACAGCAGCCTTGATATCAATCTCGCCTTCTGCGAGCCAGCTGACAAGATTCTGCACCTTCTGGTGCTGCGTGTTTGGTGTACCTTGAGTAGTACTAGACTGGTCCTTCGTCGCAGAGCTGACACCGCTCAGGGCAGAAGCTGTGCTAGCTGTAGCTTGTAGGCCTGCTTGGGTGGGTTTGAGCGTCATGGCCAGGAATATCGCTGTGACTGCAATCACGTGGGGCGGAAAGAGGAGTGGCAAATCGGTCATGTAGTGGTCATTGATGATAGACCAAGCCAATGAAATATCATCTTGCGCCATGCTTAATGTACCTTGAAGCTGATTCAGCGTACGATAAGGATGATGAATGATGAGTTGAGAGTCCATCTCGGAGATCATATAGAACTCGCATTCGCCGACTTTTGAGATATCTGAAACCATAAACTCTGCAGATACTGGTCAGAAACTGTTGACCACCCACGTAGGTGATGAAACAAACCTGGCCATTGATTACGAGCCTCACTGACAGTTGTTTTGATGTGCAGAGGACATTCCTCCATCTTGCAAGCCAGGTAGAGCGCCGTTGTTAAGATAAGATACGGGTTGGTGCGGCGAATTTCGACCTTGCTGTAGAATCTTCGTACATACACTTGTGAAGTGGCAAGAGCCTGTTGTTTTACACCCAAACGCTTTCCAAACTTTGCCAGCTCTGGTAGATTTCAGTAGGGAGACCAGATGGACAGATCACCAGGAACATACGCTCATTGAAAAACTTGCTGAGAAGTCGTCTATCCGGTAGAGGATACTGTTGCACCAAGCTTCGATCCTCATCTTCAAGCTGTTGTCTGATGTTTGTCAAGTTTTCTCGGGAAAACTGCCAGTGGCGACGCTGGGTAGAAGCCCAGTAATTCGCAGCCATTCCAGCAACCAGACACTTGGTCAATCTTGGCTCATATGGACCTTACATACACGTTCGACAAATCCAATCCGGATGCATGGACGCTAAGGTCGTCAGATTGCAAGCTTTACCAGAATGTATTTTGATTCTTCTATAATCAGACAAGTCAGAAGATAAGGTACCTCAGCGCTTCCGAGCTGAAAAGATCTTTCGGCGGCTGGCAATTAGGATTAGGATTTGCAAACGCGGCGACTTCCAATCATGGAGAAGATCACCAGTGGAAACTCTCTTGTCACTGGTATCTCGCTATCGTCCAGCCATCCATACGCCTGTGCAATGCTCTAGAACACTGGCCTAGCAAGCCTGTCAGCCATTGTTATCGCTATCAATCGAGGTCTGCGGATAGTCGGATATAGATGCTTGAATGAGAAAGGAGTAAAGCGAGCAGGGCGAAGAGCCATTGAGCCCTATGAGCTATTTGGAGATAACGGTCCGCTTTCGGGCCGCGTATCCGCTCCGGGCCCCACGCTGCCCGTTTGCAATCACAACACCAAGCTTATCAGCGCGACTGTCCTACAGTCAATCAACTTAACAGGCGGTGGGGCAACTCATCTGGGGAATGGAAACATCATCAGGCTGCTCACAAGGTGTGGAGTAAGGAACAGCTTGGGAAGGGAGACAGTCGTTATGTTTGGTAGTCATGAATGAGCACTGGTGACCTGAGCTCCTCGAAATAGCATGGACGGCGACGGCAAGCAAAGTCAGGCTGCTCGAGTGGAGCAGCTCTGGAAAGCACTGGACACAAGGAACGAGGGGCAGCTAAACCTCAATGGCCTGAGGAAGGGTCTCAGCAAGATCGATCATCGTTAGTCCATTTTCCTTTCTGCTTGGACACGCTCACTGACGGATAATCTAGCGCTAAAGAATGCAGATTCCCTTCTCCAAGATGTTTTGAAAGCTGTGGATACCAACAGGGATGGCCATATATCATACTCTGGTGCGTCTAACCCTATATGTGGCAGTTGAATACAACTGAGGGCTGTTCCCAGAATTCCGAGATTTCGTGGAGCAAACCGAAAAGGAGCTCTGGCAGCTCTTCAAAAGCATCGACCGGGATCGTAACGGCCAATTGGACAAAGGCGAGCTCAGGTCGGCTTTCGTGACAGCTGGGATCATGTTACCAAACTCAAAGCTTGACCAATTCTTTTCCGAGGTGGACACAAACCATGACGGAGTCATCACCTTTGACGAGTGGAGGTATACCTATATATCGTAACAGAGATTCCGGGTCTTATATTAACTTAGCGCATAGGAATTTCCTACTTTTCATCCCAGCCAACACCCCAAACCTTAGAGCCGTTTTATCCTATTACACTTCCACTGTCACCGTTAACGCCGAGGGGGATGTACATGTATCCGACAATACTGTGGAGGGTTTAGGTAAACACAAATTTCCTAGGAATCTGTATGGCGCTATTTTCGGCATTGCAAAAACGCCAAAATCATTCACCCCACCTCTGCCTACATCGTCATCCATCGAGCAGAGAACACCAGCACAAGCTGCCATTAAGACAAAACCGCTCACATTCCCTTGGGATCCGGGTGATAACGACCCTCAGTACGAGGACATCATTGAACCCGATAATATTGCGGAGTATCAACAATACTCAAGCAAAGTGGCAAAGCTGACGGATCTCTTCCCTGATCCAGGGTATTTCCTCGCCGGAGGCATCGCTGGCGTCGTCTCGCGAACAGCTACCGCACCTTTAGATCGACTCAAGGTTTACTTGATAGCCCAAGTTGGAGTGAAAGATGATGCCATAAGTGCCGCCAAGTCGGGAGCGCCTCTTAAAGCGGCGAAGACCGTAGGCAGGCCTTTGATAGAGGCAACCAAGACTCTATGGCGCATGGGAGGAATGCAGAGTCTCTTCGCCGGTAAGTGCGTGAGTAACAAAGCTCACGGGGCTAGCTAATTCGCCAGGCAACGGCCTTAACGTTGTCAAGATCATGCCAGAATCGGCCATTAAGTTCGGTTCGTATGAGGTATGAGGGTCCATTAATTACCACGATTGATCTAACGGTAGCCAGGGTTCCAAACGTGCTCTGGCACGGCTCGAAGGTCATGACGATCCAAAAGCTCTCCACCCATGGACTCAATTTCTTGCTGCTGGCATGGGCGGAATGATATCCCAGTAAGCAGAAGACGATTTACACCCCGTCAAAGCCAAGCTTACCGTCCTTCATCCAGGTTCTGTATATACCCTCTCGATACATTGAAATTGTAAGCAGGCATGCAGCCTATCATTAATCCCGCACTAATCTCCTTCCTAGCCGAGTGCAAAACGAAACGGTCAAGGGAGGTCAACACGGCAACGCTTTGATACTAACCACTGCTCGCAAAATGTGGGCTAAGTCTGGGATGCGCTCTTTCTACCGTGGTCTTCCCATGGGTCTAATTGGCATGTTCCCGTATAGCGCCATCGACCTCACAACCTTTGAGTATCTCAAACAATTCATCACAGCGCGCAAAGCGCGCATGAAATGCTGTCATGAAGATGATGCAGCGCTCAGTAATTTCACTACCGCTGGTATTGGCGCCTTCAGCGGTGCTTTTGGTGCCACTGCCGTTTACCCACTCAATCTGTTGAGGACGAGATTACAGAGTCAAGGCACGGCTATACATCCGCCTACGTATACAGGCGTCTGGGATGTCACTGTGAAGACTGTGGAAGGGGAAGGTTTGAGGGGTCTATTCAAAGGGATAACTCCGAACCTACTGAAGGTGGTGCCGGCGGTTAGCATCACTTATGTTGTATATGACAACTCAAAGGCGGCCCTGGGCTTGCGGTGAGATGGCGAGGGCAACGAGCCCTCTTTTATGTGAAAAAGCCCCTAGTGGTCTGCATCTGGAATAGGAACCGAGATCGGTAATTGAAGAAGTGTGACAGGACTTTCAGCGATACATATATACCCCTTTATCTATCCCGTGTACAACAAAAGCACAAGGCTGCCTCAGAAATGCCTTACGACGGTCTCCGTGAGAGGCGACGTCCATGCATACATACGTTTCCTTTCCGAGCTTTTTACAGTTCTGCTTCTTCCCAAAGATGTCATTCCTCAGCATATGCTCATCAAATGAAAAATTTTGAGTTGACAAAGTCAGAACATAGGCTGCCCTGATTTATCGTGATATGCATATCCATAAGCAGCACGTTCTAGCTTGAGTGTGGACTGCGCAGCGCAAAACACGATGATTTCTTCAGGATTGGAACCCTAGGTTCAGCCATTCAAGAGGAAACGGAGCAAGAGAAATTGGTAAAGTTGTAAAATGACAGACAAGATGGACGCCAAAAGCATTGGGCGTATCGCTGAATTATTGCTTCAGGGTAAAAAGCCAGATTGACATCGCCAGCCCATGTATGCTAAGCTAAAGGGATATCGTGCAGCATAAAAAGTCCTCCACCATGACAGTAATGTTTAGAGCACAAAGCAACCGATAGTCGTACATTACCACCCAGAATTTCCAAGCATGAAATACCCAAACGGACATCTCGCTAAATGGAGCTCCCCAGCCTCTCCGCAGGCAGCTCTCGATCGTTCTCACCTCTATTCTCTTGATCTTCCGTCTTCGGCTTCACCATACCCTCTTTCTTGCTGTTCCGCTTGCTCTTCGTCCTTCCGGCCTTCTTTGCAGGCGATGGCTCATCACCTGCACTCCTAGTGTCATCCTTCCGCCAGTCTTTCACCTCCTTCAGTACCTCCCGAAAGCCCACTTCCAATGCGTTCATCCGGGCAAGCATTAGCTTTGACATCCTCTGCTGGTCATCGTTACTGCCAGCCGCAGCTTGTCCGGCTCTCATAGCGCCAGTCGCATAGGCCATCTGCGTGGCAAAGCTGTTGGGGATAGCACCGATATAGCCTCCGCCGATTGCTTTGTTGTCCCCAATGTCGGAGCCAAGATCCATAGTCAAGGATTGACGTCGTCCTCGACGATCATCAAAGTTGAGCATACCCGCAAGATCAGGCGCAGATTGGAAAGCGGACCGCGGCGGCATGATTGGTCTTGGGCGGGCAACCCCTGGCAGGAGACGCTTGGGTGTACGTCTGCCGGCGGAGGCTACCGGAGTCGCGCTCCCAGTATTCTTCGCGCTATTTCTAGCAGTAATGGCTTTTCGACTAGGTGATGATGTCGAAGTGTCATCCTGTGGAGCGGGTGGATCATAGAGGATAGTATTGCTCGATGCATTTCTCATGTGTGATGCGCGAGTCGGACGGTGACCATTGGTACGTACTATCGCTAGCTGCTTCGGTGGGGAGGCCCTGGCTTGGTTCGTTATGGCTGAATTAAAATGTGGGATCCGCGGTCGAGCAGTAGGCGTCCTTTGGAAATAGTCCTCCTGCTGCTGTTGATTGGCAATCTGGTCCCTCTGAGGGGTTGCACTTGGACGATCTAGTGTCACCAGCTCGTCCTCATCATTCGTCACAAGCTCATCATCTCCATCGGCGTCTGTCTGCCTGGGTAAATCATCCATACTCATGCTTGGTAGATCGCTGTCTTCGCGACGGCGTAACAACGTCCTTGTCGGGCCGGCGGTAGCAAAGTCCTCAGGATCTGACATCATCGACATGGTTGCTTCCGTAAAGTTGCGTCTCCGGCCAGTCTGACCTCTCCGCATCGCCAACTGAGACCTTCGGTGAGCCAGCCGACGGGCCTCCAATTTCTCTACCACGGACCGATCTTGCTCGACCGGAGGACTTGCGGTTCCATCAGGGCCCATATTCTGCATCCAATTGTCGACTACGTCTGTTTTCCGTCGCTCCTGACTCTTCTGGGTATTGCGGATCGTGTTTTCTCGAAAAGGTCGTCTGAAGACCTCATCAAGTGCTCGATCCTTGTGGAAAGTCGCCACCGACGGTTCCCGCAGGCGGTTCTGCTTTGGACTGAAGATGTTTAAACGAGCGCCTGGGCCTTCAAAAGCTCGAACCTCGAGACTTGGACGGCCGCAACGCTCGACGAGATCAGTGGGGTCGAATAGCGACCTCCTTAGAATCACTCGCTCGTACGCAAAGATTGCAAAGAGAATTGGAAAATGAGTGACCTTGATGATGGTACGATTGACTCGTATGAATTGGCGAAAGGGCAGCACGAAACGTAGTGGTGCCAGAAGCCAGGCGATAACATTCGTAGGAGCGACGTAGGAGAAGAGAGCGTCAGACTTGACCATCGATACAGTATTGACAGCGAAGACGAACTGATGTTCCTCGTTCGCATTTTGTACGACTGCCATGAAAGAGTTTGTCAAGACAGTGATGAGGATGGTCACGATCAAGAAGTGGCAGATGAACAGAAAGAGCGTCAGAATCGCCTTTCCTAGCAGATTGTAGGAACCCCAGGACTCCCATGCCGCCGGTGTAAACCCCATGAGCATCTGAAACAAGGCATAAGCAACCGATGCGGCATCATTATCACCAGTGCCAAAGGATAAAGTAAAGGCCACGAAGAAGCCGCTGCAGCTGATGACGATGAGTATGAAGACTGCGGCAAGATCCATAGCCATCATGCGGAAGGCGATCAGGAGTTGTGAGAAATAGCGGTAGTGGTCCAGGACCGAGAATAGTCGTGGAAATAATAGTACGGCGTTTGCAGCCAGCAGATCGTAGGCCATATCAGCGACGTGGTGTTTTCTGGCATCTGGCATCAGTATGCCATATAGTCGCATGCCGTAGTAGCAGATCAGAAGAAGTAGGATCCCGAGGTCGAACGCGTTCCAGAAGCTCATAATATATAGACTGAAGCCTTGCTCCGTGAAACCTACCACTTCGTCAAGCATGAATCCGGCACTCCAGATCCAAAAGATTACTTCCAAAGGGGTGATTGTCAGTGAACGCTCGACCAAAACAGCCAAGTACAAGCCAAGTAGGATTGCGAACGAGGCCGTAGAAAGGAATTGGCGATACCGGGGAACCCGTAACCTCGAAAGCTTGAACAACGAAGCCTCCCGAGGATCATACAATGTCGCTGACCGGCGTACTACAAATTTGGTTGGCTCAAGGTGGTCTCTTTGCTTTGCGGGTTGCAACCGGTCCGGTGAGGCTTGCAAGATCGGGCGTCCACCAATAGCACCATATCCACGGTTTTGGTTTGGTGTCACCTTTTCTGGACTCCTGTGAAGGTTATCAGCAGACGAATGGAACACTATCGAGCCAGCCCAAATGGCCTCGAGCTGTTGAACAACGAGTGGATGAGCCAGGAAGCGTTTAGACTGGGCCCGTATGGCGATCTCGAGTGTAGAAATACGAGCCGCATAAGGCTGTGGTCTCTCCTTCGATGACGCACCCCAGTTGTTCCCAGGAGTAACGTTTCCATTGCCTGATGTAGGGATGCCCTGAAGCGGGTAGAAGTCATATGACAAGGCATCTGTTACGGCGTCAGTGGGGTCTGAATGGAAAAGTGATGCTGGGCTTGGTACCAATCTAGATCATGTTAGCACGGTACAACTCTCAACGTATAAGTAAGAACATACCAATGCCCTCGTACTGAACTCCCTAAGCAGCTTGATTGCGAGAAGCTCGCACACAAGTGCTCTCGTCTTGCTCGTGCCACTATTCCCAGGGTTTGTGGAAGCTTCCTTGTTGAATTGCAAACAATTGGCAATGAGGGCATAGAGTGTAGCCTTGGAGAAATGGGAATCTCGTATCTGCTGTTGTATAGGTTTGACTAGGAATTGTGACACCTGAGGCGACCTCAACTGGTCCCATGAAAGGGTGGTCTCGCACCGAGGTACAACGAGTAGACGTATGGTGTGAGTAAGATTATAGACTGGTAAAGCGTCTGCACAGGGATTAGTACCCATAGACAGATCCAGTATGTATTGAACGATTACCCAAATGTGCTGCGGAGAAGATGGGCAGCAGGGGCGACGATTCCCCTGCGTCGTCCTCATTGATCCTCCTGTCCCCATCTTCCTCTTCTCCTTCCTCATCCTCATCCTCTTGGTCCTCCTCATCAATACGATCTGCGGGCCCAGGAGAGATGACATGATCGAAGTTGGCAGCAGGACGTCGACGTTCTTGGGGCGAACTCCGTCGTGCCGCTATCGGCGAAGCCTGTATATTCGAGTATGGCGAAGAGAAGGGGGACGGTTCTCTGCCCTTCGATCCCTTTGAGCGGCGGGATAAGGAAGGGAACATTGCAATTGCTGCGAGTGACGAGGAGGAAAGACAGCCCCTTGGGCATATTATCTTAGATTATCTTAATATATGCCAGAGTGCGGAGAGAAACGCGGTGAAGGGTCCGCACCGCTCCTGCCATGCTGCACGCGTTTCCCCAAATCGACAAGGGGGAGCGGGAGGACTAATAAATGCACTTCCACTTCGTCTTATCGGAGAGTTCGCATTATCGCGTCTGACGGCACCGCTTGATCTTCTGACCTGCGTTATAGCATCGATCACGAGTACGTGGTGTTAGGCTCGAAGCGGACTGGCCGAACCGCCGTTGTTTACACTATCTCTCTTCCAATTGACCCCCACCACCCAAGATGTCTAGCGCGGCCTTGGCGTGGCGGGATGATATGCATCACGCTAGTCTCCTGACGAGGCATCATGCATGTAATAGTACTTTGTACTCCGTACTCCGTACAACGTCGTCTCCTCTGGAAACACGTACCTTACTGTTCGCTTTGTACTCTCCTGCTCCGCGGCGATTGCTAGGCACGATATAAAAACCTGGATTTCAGAGTGAATGACACTCTCTGCGGCCGATCTGGAAAGACTAACAAATGCATCTCCACCAAATCGCTAACAGTTGTTGTGCGAGGTCTGCTAAGCACTTCGACTTGGTGCACGGGAACTCTGTCGCGGCTCTCGTTGTGGAGGGTTATTATACTTGACGTTCGTTCTCGACTCGAGAAGCATTCGATCAAGCAGATTCTTGCTCAGACCTATATCAACTCATCTAGAGGGACACTTTCCCTTCGGCGTCTGAGTGGGAGACCAGGTGGGTATGCTCATTCCAAGACTGCCGCAGAAGACTAGACCTTTTCGTCTTCTACCAGCACAGCAGCATAGAAGACCAGTGGTCGGATATCGGCCAGGCTCGGACGCAGGCAGCTGACGATCGTTCCTGCACGGCATCCGCATCAGCGTAAGAACGATTGGCTTCCCTCGTGCTTTACCTTTTGCAATGCATCCTTTGCTACCTCCATTTAGTCAGCTTGGGATGAGAATTGTCATCATTCCCCAACTTTTCATGAATCTGTCCGTCCAGCGTGCCAATCGTTTCTGACGAGGAATCAGCCATCCGCCTACTACTCATGCTACCTGACGTGTTGAACGCACCCCGCAAATGTGCAGAGGTCGTCATTGAGCGGTCTCATTATGCACAGTCCACTATATTAAGGAACTTTCCCCTGCTACCTTCTATATTCTGCCTTCTACTTCCCAAAATATTGATCACCTACCTCTCAGGATGTTTTCATATACAGCTCTCCTCTCTTTCTTCTTTGCTGCAACAATTTTAAACGCACAAACAACCTGTACAACGCTGCAGCCTGTCTTCGAGCTACCGCTAGATGCTACGAGCACAGTCTTCGAGACCACTATTACTTCCACAAGCTTCGTTGACTGCTCTGCTTGTTCTTTGGTGGTCAGCACGTTCAGGGCTGTCGTCAATGCTTCGGTTGGTAGCCCTCTTGCAGTGAACTATCCTGCGTACTGCCATGTCGGTACTTAGCCAACATTGAACATAGCTTCCCGCATCGCCTACAGCGACAACGACTCAAGCCTTGACTACCTCGGGGACCTTCGTATGCTCCCCATCACCGTCCATCACGAGCACACCCACAGGCGGCCCAACTATCTCCTTCCCCGGTCCAACAGCCTCACCTCTTCCCCCCATTGATGCTGCACCCCAAACTTTCATTGACGAATTATCCACCGCCTTCCTGTACGCCGCTTTGTTCGCCAACGGCGGTGACGAAGCCAAACTATGCAGCACCATCAATCCCTCAGGCCTGTCCAAGATCACAAACCCCTCCATAAACGGAACCGCCGTCCAGACGGAAGTCTGCGCCCTCGCTTCCATCGATTTTGTAAGCCCAACGCTAGGAAGCCTTGTCGTCGGCGTCAACCAGCGCGGCGTATCCTACCTCGCCACCGCCCTTTTCGCAGCCCAAGTCGCTGGTGGTTACGCAGGAGGAGCCAACCTGAACACGCTCTGCTCAGAGATAGAAGCCACACTCATCGATAATCTCTTCTTCGGCTACACTCCCAATGTCGGTACGGCAGTCAAGAATTACGTCTGCAGCGCTGCCTCCGCCTCAGGTTCTGTAACCGCATCAATTCCGTACCCATCCAACACGACAACCACCTCGTGTAGCTGCAGCTAATCAGCCAGCCTTGCCAACATATTTGGCCAATGATACTACTGTCGGTACACCAGGAAGTTGTGCGTATGGGTGGGCAGTAGTAGGTTTTGTAATGGGTACTGTCAAGCATACCGAGAAGCTGGAGCAGAAATCAAAAGAATTGAGGTTAAATATTGCGGCAATCGTGGTGGGAAATGGAATTAAATGTCACGTTACGTAGGCACATCCAGCCCCTGTCATTCACGTGTAGTTTGTCTGAAACATGATAGTTTTGATTAGCATATTTGGTGGAGGCGCGTGCAGGCTTTTGAAAAAGTACAGCTTTGAGAACATGGACCGAGATAGGCCCTTCGCAAACGTATGACACGATCATAGAGACACGTTCGAAACCCCTTGCTTTCTTCTCACCCCTCCCGCGATGTCTGTTTACCCCAGATCATCTGGGCCGCGCCCGAATCATGTCGGCATTCGAATCATATACACGCTGTCATTCAATGCAAGCAGAAGATCCCGTTCCCTCAGTCACCCTTCATCACACTCCTCAAGCCTACAGCTTCCCTCTTCAACCTCGCATTTTCCTTTTTGAGCATCACCATCTCCTCCTGGGCCTCTTTCATCTTGCTTCTCATCTCTTCCACTCCCTCGCCCTTTCTGACCTTGGCCAAAATCTTCCCCAACTCGTCATTGAAGCGCTCGTATAAGGCTTCGTTTTCTGCGTTAGCTTCCCGGTAAAGCTCGTCAAGCTTCCGGCCCTTTTTCTCGCTGACCAGCAGAGATGACTCCACGTCTGTGGAGATGGATGATAGTGAGGCTTTTTGAGTCTCGGTAAATTTGGCAAGGTTCTTGGAAAGTGTGGTCAGTTGAGACGAGAGGCTATCGAGACTAGGTACCGAGGGTGTTGAACGAGATATAGACCGGCTTGCAGGAATTGTGGACCTGGGCTTTGTGGGTGAACGCTGAAGCTTGTATGTAGCCATTTCCTCGCCTATCTTCGTCATTTCAGATTGAAAAGATTCGTCCGAGATGGCCAGTGTTTTTTGCTCCTGGCTGAGACGCTCCCGTATCTTCTGGGGACTCTGCATGCGCAATTTCTGAGGCGATGAGGCAGCCTTCTTAGGCGGTGTGCCATTGCCGTTTGGAGGCCATGAGCGCTCACTGAGACCCCGATTCGGGGCTGGGATGCCGGAACGCGATATCTGTCGCTTCTGAGGACTGTAGCTGGTAATCACAACTTCCTCCGATCTATGCTTAACATCTGTCTTGGCGTTCGGAGTGCGAGGCATTGCAGGGGAACTTGCTTTTCGAGGCGAAGTTTCTCGAAGTGGTGAGTTCTCCTTGCGCTCTGGTGAACCAAAACGTCTCGGTAACCCTGAAGCTTGTTGAGGATACCCATTGGTCCGCTGGCTCGGCGATTGCTTGACTGGTGACGGCGTCAATGGAGGTGTGTGGGCACTGGCATGTTCGACCTTGGTCAGCTTGCGAGGCTGCAACGGAGACCACGCAGTCGCTGGATCTGGCTGAAGAGACTTAATGTCCGAGAGTGAACTACGACGCTTCTTCCTCGGTGGTATAGCAGGCTTGGTAGGCGTGTTTTCGCCAATGCTGCTCAGAGTGGATGTAGTCATATGTGAGCTCCCAGGCCGAGATCTTGGCTCTTCTTGAGGTGCAGAACCTGAAGTCGTGGGTCTATCCCGAGACACTGGTCTGAAGGGTGGGAGCATCCGAGCATCAATATCTGTAGAACGTGATCTGACCAAAGTGGGTCCGGAGGCTTTGGATAGACTGGGTGGCTGCGATTGGCTATCACCTGGGCTTCTTGCATTTTTGCTCAGCGTCCGCCATATCGACGCAACCTTTGACTCGGATTCACTCTTGCTATTCTCCCGTGTCAAGGTGCCGAAGCCGAATTTTCTGCGCAGAGACGATGTATTCGAGCTTATAGAGCCAGTGTTGAACGAACGGGTCCGTGACAAGGATCCTGTGGCCGAGCTCATATTGCCCTCCATGAGACTGGTAGGAGCTTCGTCGAAAAGACTGTCGTAGTCATCCACCAGCCGATCGAGAAGCATGATGTAATCGTGGGGATGGCCATCGTAGACCAACGCTTCAGCAAAACTAGCCATGAGAGCACCTCGGTCGCCATCATTACCAGATGCATCGAGTAAGTCTGATAAGAGCTTTATCATCGCTGCGAAAGCTCTCCTGTTCTGAGGAGACATATCTTCCAAGGACCTCTTGACTTGCTGCTTGAACATCACGGGCTTACCAGAGTCAAACGCTGATAGCATACTCTGCATTGCCGGTGCGGGGACCAGAGGGCCCATGCGCTCTCGCCAGGCTCGCTTCAGGAACTTCTCGTAAGCAGCGAACAAGACGTCAATAGGTACTTCAGCAGCCGCCTGGAGCCTGCTGGGTTCTTCGAGGAGGGTGTTGTACAGTTCATTGACAGCAAGCTCATTAGCTGTCGCTCGACTCCGCAGGATTTTGCCCACAACATTGCCGCTTCGCGATCGTAGAGCGACAACGTATGCGACGAATGTTTCTTCTAATAGTGCCAGTGGTGTCTTGTACGCATTAGACGTTGAGTCCAAGAGGTTGACTTTGCTGCTGAAAGGATTATCGTTAAGGGTCCCATTCGCTTCGACGAAGAACTTGCTGGGAACTGGAGGTGGTATGGACGGCAACTCCTTCGTAACGGAATTATTGTGGCGACGCTTCGAAGGCGTGTTTGGCTGACTCAAGGAAACACCACTTAGGAGATTGGAGATCATCTTGACAGGCGAGAGGGGCCGGAAGTTTCGAGGGTTAACATCCTCTGGGTGCGTGGCTATGGGTATCGATGTAAGAACACTTTGATTGTACAATATCTGGGACTGGACTAAGCTAGGATTATGCGGCTGCCTCTGTAGCCGAACAAGACTACCCACTGTATAGTATTAGTGTGGTCAAACGAGATAATCAGGCTACTTACATCTTGCAAGGAGCACAGCACCCAATTCATTAGTTGTACAAATATCTGAGAATGAAGTGCCATCAGCACCTTCAGCCTCCAAACGATAGCCTTCTGTACTAGATGTCGTGATGCAAGCTCCGATTGTTGTGCTTTGGCCAAGCGCAATCATTGCTCTAGTATCTCTAGATCCATCTACCGAGATTTGGACTTGACAAGGTGTGTGCGCGAGATTGGTTGTGTCAACCGATTTATCCTCCGACAAAGTCGCTAAGATGCCTAAGCTTCCATCCAACGAGCTGATTGAACGTAACGCCCATTTCCCACTATCTCGGATTGCTTCTGAGAACCGGCCTTCTATCCTAGCTTTGACAACTTCTTCGTTTAATCGAGGGGCTTTTGCATCATACGAACCGAGTAAAGAGTAGACTTTGGTAAAATATCGAGATGGGGTAGAGGCTGAAGAAAGTCTAGGTGCTGCTTCACCAGATATAGTCATCCGAATCAAATGACCGTCTTCAGACTCGGAAAATTGCAAGTCAAAGAGGTCAAATGATTCAAGAAACATAAGACCTTTATTAGTCCTTGATGCCGATGATGAAAATGCATTGGTCGAGGTAGTCGGGCGATCTACCTCAGCGACGATACCTCTGGCGGACAAGGGTGTTTCACCAACTTTCCGAAGCACCACCACAGTGTCTGCGAATAACAGCAACACTCCCATCGAGCCTTTCCCTTTGACCGCATACGGAGGCTCAAGTTCGATAACATCCACAGCCGTAACAAGGCGCCCATTGGGTGAAAGAGACATCGGCCATTCTGGGATGATATTCCTTAGAGCTTTGGCAGACCGCGTAATATCTGGCGACACCGATGCATCGAAAGCGCAGATATCTGCAATGATGTCTCTCGCTTTCAAGAGGCTGGACAGAGCAGGATGTGAGGAAGGAAGCAAAGCGACCATATTATCGATGAATAACCCGTATCGAGGAAGACGCTGGACAGGCTCAATCAAGGCCGATCTCAACTGCTGCTCACCAAAGTTTTGCAAGTATCTGGACAAAGGCGAAGGACTGTCTTCGAGTATCTGACCAATCATACGGGGAAAGTCGGCACTGGCGTGGAGGTAATCCTGATATGGGTCCAGAAATTTGGGGAACCATCTGAGCAATGCTTTGGCGATGTGCGTAGTTCCTGTAGGATCTTTCCTCCTGCCTTGAGTAATAGGACTTCCGAAGTCGGTCTCGCTACTGGCGCTGCCTTCAATGTCTCTAATAGCTTCGTTTTCGGTCTCATCTGTTATGGTCTGTATCTCGTCGTAGAAACTCCGATTAACCTTCAGAATCTCGACCAAACTTTCGGGAAATAAAGCTTCCACTGCTTTCGATTTCACGTCTTGGCGGAAGCTAGGGGCTACAGAGTTGACCAAGTCGTTGATCTTGCCAATGTAACTGTTTTCTGTGTCGATTAGCTCACACAACTCCCTACGCAGAGAAACCTTTTGATCTTTCGATAGGGTCTTGCTTTTGCTGTGTGCTGTCGGCCTCGATGGTGCCCTCTGTAATTTTGAGGTGGGCAAAAACGCAGGGGATCCCAATGATTCAATTATAGGAGTATATTGACCATAATGGTACAACGGCAATCCAGTGTCGTCAACTTGCGGTATCGTGTCTTGTCCCTCCATGGAAGTGACTCGCTGTATAGAGCCCGGAGGCAGAACGATATCTACATCTGTCCAGGATAAAACTTGCGGCGAGATAGCAGACATAATGAAATCTGCCACCTCAATTTTGTCTTCGACTTGATCCATACCGGCTGCTAGATCTCCTGCATGCATTTCGTCAAACATCATTGGAGCTACGCCATTCAGTCTGCGTGTTGCTGCTCGGTCCCTTAAGGTGGCTTTCATTTCCGTAGACAATCCTGCAAAGTAGCTGAGCAGGCTCACCGCCAAGCCCCGGCTGACTTCATCACCCTGCTGATCCGCGGGAAGATGACCTACTGCTGCATACAAGGGCGACGTAGGAGCAATCGTGAGGCGCGGGAAGGACTGAAAGCCAGCCACGGAGTAGATGTGCGCTTGAATGCGAGAACTGTTGTGGGTTGAATTGCTAGTCGTGGAAGCGCCGTAGAAGATGAAGATGGGTAAGTCGTCCAACAGAGCATCTCTGGTGTAATAAAGGGATAGCAGGTCCGAGGACAGCGCTGGTGGCGCTGCTGAAAGTGTGATCATCGCGCAGTCCTAGTCTTTGCATTGAGGTATTGTCCAGCAATGTGTAAGAGAAGGTCTGAAGACATCAATGGCTATAACCTAATCTTCCGTACGATCTGCTGAAGATGTCCAAATACGTCGTCGTTGCATGGTGTTGACAAAGCGAATTACAATATCAACAAAAGTGAAGGGAAAGCCGCCTGCAAACGAACATGAACACCGATTAACTGCCCTGCGACTTACAGAATTCACATACTATACACGGTGTACGGTACACTCGAGATGCCACAGCAAATCCGGAAGGCCTGGAGGTCGCAGCTACCACGCTATCAAGGCTGAAAAAACGCGTCAGACACGCGTCCCGTACTTTATCTATCCGGCGTGTCCGGTTAGTCTAAGCCTTGGCATCTACCTATGCAGTATCAAGTCGAAAGTGACTAAGCACTCAGCCAATCAATTGAGTATGCCATGTCCTGCAAAATGAAAAGATAATGGCTCTTGCTGCAATGACCAAGAGTGTGACCCTACATTGCTGTCAAAGTACTGTTCTTCCCTCCTAGATAATCAAATAAAGCTATGTAATTGTGATTGAATGAGGTACAAGGTCCGAGTTATCCACACAGCGTGCAGGCCGTTCCGCACTGTCTCAACAAGCGACCTGTGACTTTCTGGAGTACTTGCACTCCCTACATTAGTCTGTTACCGGTATACTCGATGGACCACTCACAGGACCCTTGCCCCTGGGTGATTCTCAAGGACGTCGGCATCGCCTACTGCATGGGAGGAATAGGGGGTGCGATCTGGTATGGTGTCAAGAGCCTTCGGAGTTCGCCAGTTGGAGAGCGTCGCATCGGCGCTGTCACCGCTATCAAAGCACAAGCGCCCTTGCTTGCAGGCCATTTTGGGGCTTTCACAGCCATGTTCTCGGCCTCTAATTATGCCATGAGAGGCACTCGGAAAAAGGATGATCCATATAATGCCAGTAAGACGGAATGGGTGGTTAGCCTCGTGGGCACATGAACAGCAACTAGATTGAGGGAGATCAAGGTTGACAGTGAGCAGTCATCGCAGGGGCTTTCGCAAGCGGCGGCTTGGCTGTACGTTCAGGCCTGTAACCGGCGAGAAATGCAGCAATTGGAGGTGCGTTGTTCCTAGCGGTGATAGAAGGCGTACAGATTTGTCTGGAAAGGATGATGGCGGGGGTAATCCGGCTGCATGTTAATATTTCGTTTTCCAATTCCCCGATCTCCCAGAACCCTGGCAAGCTGAAAGCGTGCAGCTGACAAAGGGATCCATAGCTGCCACAACCTCCGCCCTCAGCCGAAAGACATATACAGTCTTCCAAGCTTGCGTGTTATCCATATGAGATTTAGATTTGGCAATATGCGCCGCTCGATTTGACACGCTGAATCTCCTCTCAAGGGCATGGCGTTTTTTTGTGACTAGTGATACCCCAGTCAGTCATAGGCCTACTAATATTCATCTCCACCAAAATTTTCCATGATTGGTGACTTTGTGAGCGAAATCGTCTCGGGAAATTGTGTGTGCAAGACGACAATCCATCAGTCCTGCCCCCTTGTTACCTCTATTGCATTGTTCGGATGTGAAAATTCTGAGCGGTAAACATTCTTTGCCGACAAAGTTCGTGCCACGAAACCATTTTCCCTAACAACCAATCTAGGAAGTCGAAATGCCCGTTACACGACCATCTGTTAACGTTGCCGGAAAGCGCCAAGGTGTCTCGCAATCCATTGTTCCAAATTATGTTTCTGAGGTTTGGCTTTCTCCAATTTGACATGTCCATTCTTGCGAGTTGTTACACGTCGGTTGTGACCGATATTTTGCTTGAAGGATGTCTTGACCGAATACTGCAAAGAGTGGAGCTTTTTAGCAATGAAAGCCGCAAGAATGATACGGGCAGCGTTGAGCCATGGGCCCCAGATGCCGACATTGATAGCACTTTCGCTTTGCGGCAAGCTCATCAAGAGGTACTCTAACGCAACGATGCTAACCACGAAGAGCAACACAAACAATGTGGTTGCAACGACAGCCACCGTAGTAGGTAATGGTTGCCATATACCTGGACGTCCTCCTACAGAATATTTTTCTGGTGCGTATGGTAAACTTCTGGGAGCTATAAGACGCTTCTTCAGGTACGATAATGGCTGCCCTATCTCGATGAGGGTTCTGCCGACCAGAGAGTGCTGCCAAGACTGCCTTGAAATGTATAAGCACTGCCAATAGAGCGCAACAGGAGAAATAGTCTTGCAGGAATGGCCCAGAGGACACCTTGAAGACGTTGGAGGTTCCGTCCCGCAACAGAAGTTGAGATAAAGCCATAGGGAGCGTATAATCTGAACTCCATCATTGCATTTGTTTGCCTCTATTTGTTCGACACCACCCATCCAACCCGGCCATGACGCATTATCGCTAGTAGCGATGTTCATACAAGACCCTGAAGGATACACATCTGATGACGATCCCCAACTAATGATTGCCTTTCGGAGAAGTCTTCCGAATTCAAAGACGTGATTGGGGAATAATCTCTCCCAAGACACCTTTTGAGACCCAGCCAGATATACTAAACACAAAATTATGAGCTGGAGGGAACCTACGATGGGAGCTCTAGAAAATTTATGAAAGTAGAGGCCGTCAAGTTGACGGATGGTCGCCACGAATGCAGCAATATGCAAGGACCGTCAGTACAGTCTTATTGTCGTTATGAGATTCAAAGTTTCCAAGAATCTTCGGCCAATCGAGCAATGGTACCACAAAAGTGAAGGCGTGGTTATGATGGCGAGCATGGCAACAAAATCAAAGCTGCCCATACAATGGACCGCGCCACAGGAGAAGGCAAGCACGGATCGCTGTAGTGCCAAAGTACGTGAGCGTGCTATAGCATCCGCTGTAAGGCATACATTTCAGCGACGCAACAAGCCCAAAGATGATGGTGCGATTAGAAAACGTTCTGTAGAGTCTGCTGTATGAGTGTCTACCGGTTAGTCTTGGTAATTGATAAAAGATTGTGAAGCATGATGAAGTGCCTTCAGTGGCAATGGCGATGAGGTTGAGGTGTTACCTCTCATTGGTGTCCTCGACCTATCAACGACCTCACTTTTACAATACAAATATCCTCTCTGTCAACCTAGGGGCACCGCCGGGAATAATGGGGGAGACATGTCAACTCAAGATGGTTCCTCCATACCGTTCGAAATATGCAACGAGCAGCAGAACTTTCGGCTTCTTGAGCTTCCCCCTTCTCTTCTTGAGTTGATCACGTCCAGAGGACTCTCAAAGTAGTTACATTCACATTCCCCCGTATGTCACCATCTAAGCATGCTAACACTTTCGAGAGTTTATCATTAAAGTCCGCAGCTTTAAGTCCATCAGATGGCTCAACTCAAGCCCCGGCGAACGCGGTATTATGTACGGATAATCAAACCTTCCAGGTCCGCCAAGTACAGTCATCGAACTCCGTCTTTGTACTGCAACCATCGGAGAGTAGCTTTGCATCTGAAGACGACGCGATACCTTTGGTAGCTCTTTCAGCAATAGCACAATGTGCTGCGACATTGGAGCTCGTTCCCACATCGCCCGCCGCCATTGCGGTCTTGAAAGAGACGCTCCCCATATACACAGGGCCTGAGTCAATACCAGCCTTGGGGTCCTCGGAAAAGACGAGTAGGGAGACGATATTTGAACATGTACCATTTTCGCGTGGGGAATTCAACAAGGCTTGGAAGGCATTGTCCGCTTTTGAAATAGAGGGAAGGTCGTGGATTCCGGCAGCCTCATCACTCACTGGTGTCTGGAAGTCACTGGTATCGGCTGCTACATTGAGGGGTGTCGACCTTGGAGATGGGTTTAATATGACTGCATTAGAGGGGGTTGTCGAGGAGGATGACCACCCGGTTGTCCTGTTCCGGGCAGTCATTGAACGTCTTAGTTCTGAAGATGAAGATCTGATGGATGGCTGTGAGTTCCTATTCCTTGATACGCCCATTAAATATACTGACAATGCACGAAGATGCGATACTGGACCGAGAGAAAACTGTTCCTTGGGTCGGATTAACTTTCCTTGAGTCGCGGCGGAACTCCATAGATGGCATTCCAATCTCGGACTTTATACAGGACTGGCAGAATCACTTGCCTGAGGATTGGAGGAAGCATGCGCGTTTAGATATGTTGAAGGTAGGCTTGCTCTTTTAGCCCGTCTACGCTATAGATTTCTAACAGCACTGATGTAGGGGAAGTACTTTCATTCATCGAAGGACCGCATTGTCTTTGACGAAGGAGCAACTGAAGCAGGCGACTTAAAGGGACCTGCAGCGGCCAAAGCGAGTGGCAAGGGTGGGCGAAAATGGCATGATAAATTCAAGAATGCCAGACGGTAGATTACCATATCTTACAATCTGAGATCGCCACCATAATGCTACTAACCGTTCATGGAATGCTAGTTTTTTTCGCAGAGGTTCCTTAGCACCATCCATATTTCTCGTTGCAGACCCACTGAACCCTAGAACATTCCTCTGGATCCGCCCCGTGCCATCTGAGACTGGTAATGCTATCTTCGTCGCGATGTATGACCGCGCTCGTTGGCTCGATTCTACGTGCTGCTAGGATAGTGAGCGGTGTAGGATTCCAAATCTGGACGTCTTTCATGTTCCACTCTGCAGCTTGAAGCTGAGCGGCGCTCAGTACTGCCGCCACCCCCTGCACCTTCTTCTGGCTTGGGACATTGAGGCTCGCGGGCTCGACACCATCGGATCCACAAATCTCCTCGCCCTCAATAACCAGCCGTAGGATGTTCAGTGTATTTCCGGCCTCGTCACTTCCAAACGTGCGTGTCCATACACACCATGTCTGATCGCCTGCGTCGGTTTTCGAATATGCACCCTTAATGTCTGCCTTCCTGCCCAACATTTGTTCTGCTGCAAACTCCTCACGCGCGTGGTGCCATTGCATGGTCTTCACGTCTGGTATCAGCGCGACACGCGTTTTGGGCTCGGCATTTTGTGGGCGTCCCATCTCTTTCCTCAGCCATTTCTCATCCAGCTCGCAAAGCTCTGGTAAGTCTTTTGCGTACAGATATTGGGCTACCGACGCGTGGTTTGAGTGTGTGGGACGCAGTGCTATATGGCTCGACGGAAAGGCATGCCAACCCATGCTCGAATAAAATTTCTGTAGAACCGATCAACATGTGAAAACACCCAATGTTGAGTCAGCCTGCACACCTTCCCAATATCCGAATACAAGACTGTGAAGCTTGCCCTCTCTCCTTCCTTCTGTTGCCAATTGTCTAGCTTGATTCCCAACTCATTGATCATCCTTTGCGCATATCCTCTCCCCCTGTGATCTGGGTTGCAGAATACACTACCAATACCATGGCTTATTATATCTGTTACTTGCCCATTCCCCTTCGTAATCAGAGCCTGCTTTCGCAGTGATTCGCAGCTGGCAAGTATTGGCCGCTCGTTAGGCGCACGGGTAGTGTCAACGAGTATCCAGAATGTAATACCGCCATCCCTAGTAAAAGCCTGGTTCTCAAGATGTGTTTCGCGACGTACATACGTGGGTAGGTCCATCTTCCCTCGCCATACCTGGCCATTTGAATGCCAAATTACTAACTTCTCTTCTGGCGTGGGGTGGAGGAGAGCAAGTTTCGTGGAATCGCTGGGCGGAAGGTCTTGCATTGTCTTCAGAATCATGGTGACGTCCAAAAGCCCGACCGTTTGATCTCGAAAACATGTTCAAGGAATGAGGACCAGTTTATGTAATAATGTATGGGCAAGCCTGCCCGAGCAACACGAAAGAATGTTGATCGGCTGCGTGACTGATTGGGCCGTTTTCAAGCGCTTCAAGCCGGCCGATCTGGATCTGAAGCGGGAGGCCCGCTGTTAGCACCGAGTGGGGACTAGGCGAGAGCTGCTCCTGCATCTCACATTTGCCTCGTGCAAGGCTGTGAACATATGGCAAGTCTACTCATGTTCGCCTTGCAGGATGCTGTCGCTGAAAGCCAGTCTGCGAAAGCTTTCAGAAGACTCATATCTTGTTGAAGGCAATCCGACTCTACGCCTTGGCGTCAACCGGCGCTTACTGGTCGACTCTTCCGTCTTTGACGCTTCGTTCCTTGGTTTTATATTGTCACAATTTAACTCATTCTTTGCATCCATTTAGTCCAGCAGTCACGCTGTTGTGTGATTGAAGCCTCGTCATCATTCCCGCTTGACCGGGGCGGCTTCCCACTCATACAGCCTTAAGTACTACAAAGACATTTCATAACACTCTCGATAAATGACAAAGTTTTGACACTTCATTTTGGATTTTATGACTTCATTTGCCGCTCTAGCAGAACTCCTTCCGATCCCCAGCTCATTCCTCCTACCCTGCAGTCCGCAATGAAGCCTTTCCCAGACCGGGAGATTATTGAACTCAGTGATGGTGAAGACGATGCTTCATTTACCTTCGACGCTGATCAAGACTTCCTGGCAAATGACGAATTCGACCGTGGATCTCCCTCACACAACCGCCAGGCTGAAGGAGACGAGGAGACCTTGAACCATAGCCGAGCAGATGAGCCGGGATCGGTTGGGGCCCGCACCCCCTTTGATGACTATCAAGTCTGCTTGCATGAAATTCTTGAGGTGTTCCCTGATATATCACATGAATACGTGCAGCAAGTCTATGACAAGGACATTGAAGCTGTAGGTCCCTATGGGCGGCATCATAACACAATGGCCCAGAAACTCATTGGGGAAATACTGGATAGTGGGAAGTATCCTAAAGAGAGGGATCGTGTCAGAGAGCTTAAGAGGAAGAGAAGTGATAAGGATGTTGATGAGGAAGAAGCTGCCAAGTGGAAACATATGGATCCGAGAGATGATTTTGCAGAGTACGCTAAAATCACCAAGCTCGCATTGCAAGAGGCTTTCGAATTTGTGCCCGCCAAATTCATCAACGACACATTTAAGGAACACGGCCACTACTACGGCTCCTTCTTTGCTATTTTCGAAGCAGATCGAGGATATAACTTGGCAGCGAAGCCCCCATTCATAAAGCTGAAGACTCGAAGGGTGAACAACTGTGAGGATGCACAAGCGTTAATGGGCCGTCTACAGATCGCTGGCTTTGATTTTGAGGCCCTGAAAAAAGAGATGGATTCTGCTTTCCAGCGGAAAAAGAGGGAGGACGGTACGTATAGCTTCCACTGCATTCTTTGTTCTACATCACGCAAACCTTGACGTGCCTCTTTCGTGTAGTTTGCTATAAGTACTGATGTCATCGTGACAGCAAAACGAAGAGCGGCTGGAGATGCCGAGCGAGCAGAAGAGGCCCAGGAACAGGAACATATCGCAAAGGGGGAAGTCATGGATTGCGGCTGCTGTTGTGAAACGGTTACTATTCCCAAAATGACATACTGCAACGGAGAAGACCCACACTTCTTCTGCCTGGACTGTGCTCGGAGGAACGCGAACAATGACATCGGCAACTCCCAATACAAGTTGTGTTGTATGGACTTTAGTGGATGCAAAGCGACATTTTCCAGAGAACAGAGACTCCGGTTTCTGGATGAGAAGACTATTGGGAAGCTTGAACGCCTACAGCAACAAGAGGAGATTCGGCTGGCTGAGCTGGAAAATCTTTCTACATGCCCCTTTTGTGATTTTGCGGCGATTTGTCCACCAATTGATGAAGACCGAGAATTCCGGTGTCATAATCCTCAGTGTGAAGAGGTAGGATGACCTTCAAGCTGGAGTGTAAGTCCATCTGCTGACTAGCTAGTAGATATCCTGCCGAATTTGCAAACTCAAATCCCATATTCCACTTAGCTGCGAGGAACACAAGAAGGAGAACGGTATCTCTGAGCGACGTGTGATTGAAGAGGCTCGCACAGAAGCTTTGCTACGGACTTGCGGAAAATGCAAAGTCCGCATCTTGAAAGAAGATGGCTGCAACAAAGTCATTTGTACCAGCTGTTACGCAGTGCTATGCGACTACTGCGGTGAAGACATCACAAAAGTGATGTACAACCACTTCGATGGCGAAGGTGGTCGGGCACCGCCTGGTCTCATCACAGTCCCAGGCGGCAAATGTCCTCTCTATGACCAGTCTAATCAAAGAAAGGACCAACAAGTCGATGCAGCGGAGAAAGAGGCCATGGCAAAAGTCCGTTCTGAGCACCCTGAATTATCGGAAGAGGACCTCAAGATCAAGTTTGCTAAAGTGGTTCAACAACCCATATGTAGACATCACGTGCACCCCGGATTGAATGGAGGGAATCACGCCTGGATTCCTCCGCGGATTGCTCCACCACCAGCGGATCTAGGAGCGGGTCTAAATGCGTACCAACCATTGATCGACGCTGGGAGGGCTAGGCTCTTTGGCAACAATGCTCTGGGACCAGCGGTCAGAGCAGCTGCAAGACCAGGCGTGCTTGGTGCCATGAATGATGAACAACAACGTCAATGGATGGATGCTGGACTGAATGGCGGACGCGCTCAGCAAGCGGCTCAGCAGCAGCAAGCAGCATATCAAAGACACATGGTTGCACAGCAGCAGCGACAACAAGTGCAGCAGCAAATCCACGCTATGCGACTAGCACAGCAACGGCAAGAAATTCAACGACTTCAGCAGCAGCTCCAGGCTAAGCGTCAACGACAAGCTGAGCAACAAGCCCAATTGCATATCCCTCTAGCCCAAAATCAAGGCGTTCTTGGTGAAGTAGCGCCTAATGACGCAGATGGCGCCTGGCCAACATTTGGCGATAACGACCCTGACCCATTCACGTTCAATCCAGCTCCATTTGAGGACAATGTCCCGTACGCTAGACCCCATCAACATCGCTACCGTCCCAACAGCGTCGCGGTGGATGACGACGCTCTCGACGGTCCACATTATCAACAAGGAGCGGTAACACGTCTCAATGCGAGGATTGCCCAAGAGGCTGCGGAGCGAGCGAACCGGGAAGCAGCAGCACCACCACAGCCACGGCCATTCCAAGCGCCAAGAAGGAGGAAGCCTCTTATTGGCATTGATCCACAAGCTGCTCTGAACAACCCTTGGCTTCGTTGATATAGGTCGAGCTGAAGGCTTTCGAGATTCGCTCTCTTGAGTGCTTGCTGAGTACTCAAATTTCGACAAAACGTTGGTGCGGTGTGCACAGTACCGGCACCTCGTCAGTTGCAGGAGCTATATCATTGCTGTCAAGTGCTACGCTACCCTTTGGTAAACCAATACAAGGTCATAGATCGCGCGATTTACGAATTCTGAAAGAGTTGCGAGGTCTTTCTCATCTACGGCGTCAGCGGGTGTACATGCGATTGCTTGATTTTGTACTTTCGAATTCGTGTAACTCGATACCCCCAATCATAGGTACAGGCGCTGGGATTTCAAGGGGCTTGGGAGCCAGACAAGCATAACAAGCATGCCGAATACTTTTTGAACGAGACAGACATCGGTACTTTAGCCCAACAGCAGCAGCTGGTGTAATGGAAATTCAATCAACGACTACTGCAAGTTTCCATATCCCTCAGTACCATTGAATAGTCATTGAGCCATACATACACCAAAGACATCCGCTCCTACTTCAGAGCACACGAACAATTCTAACCATCTTCCTCATCTCCCTCTTCAACCATAGCCTGAAACTTCCCTCTCCCTTCCTCAACCCACACCTCCATCCTGAATGCCCCAGCCTCCAGACTCCTCACCGGCGTCGTCCTCACCCCTCCCAGATCCTTTCCCCTCTTGCTCGCACCCTGCCCATACTCCCATCCTCCTGCTTCATCACCGGCACGCTCCTTCCCCTTCCGCTCCCTCTGCAGTCCCGGCTCGGCAGCTATCCACGCCCCCTCCCTACCCAAAGGCGGATCCACATCTTCTTCATCTCGCAGCTCAATCGCGAGCGTAAAAGAGCAGTCTTCAGGTAATGCCTTCAATTTCCCCAACGAGGTGGTTAGACGAGCAAGCGTGGAGCGGAATTGTTCTGGTAAATCAGATGTCGGAGGTGGATTGAAGCGTTTTGTGTCTGCGGCGTTTGCTTGATCGGGCGGGTTGTCGGGGTCTTGGTGATCGGGATCTGAGGGGGCGAAGGTGGTGAGGGTTTCGGAGGGGGGGATGCGGGGGAAGGAGGCGGTGGAGAATATGTAGCGTTCGAGGGGGTGGGAGGAGG
>JAABUK010001255.1_pt1 | contig 49092 bp, 56 predicted proteins | sample 5559141 | NCBI WGS metagenome assembly JAABUK01 (sample SAMN10711869, study PRJNA513367) | rock metagenome | isolation source: Antarctica rocks | place: Antarctica: Victoria Land, Pudding Butte nord | collected 2016-01-03 | reverse complement strand
CGATGGTGCGGATTGCGTTGGGAAGAGAAGCTTACGGTGAATGAAGGTTTGGAGGCAAAATTTCTTTACTCCTGTCTACATGGCCTTTCGGTGAACTCTGGAAATTGCGAAGTGGGAGTCCAACTGCTACAACCCTTCTGGGCGCCCTATGACCATCTAATACTGCCTTGAGAGATCTATAGCACCGAGATCTTGGGATTGCTTGGGCGCAAAAGGGTAAGCTGAAAGTCTTCCCATATGGCTCACTCATATTATTGTCTCGTTGATGTTGAGACGGCTACAGGGTGTCGCATTGGCTTTCGCATCCCCAGCTTACTGCCTTTTGTCCATGGTTTCTTCAATGGGTCTAGAGCAGCTTTCACGTGGGTTATCAACGAATGAAGACACTGGAAGTTACTACGCGGGCTGGAATGGACAGCTATGCTACGGACAAGAGGACAATGATCGGTGATACCTGAGTCATCTATAAGAGGAACAGAAGCCATGGCTGATGAAGCGCTTTTTATTCTCATTTGCTTCATCCGGCGATCCACTCACCAAGTGACCGAGAAGTCGTCTCGAAGGATGGTGATGAGGAACACAAGTGCCCCTTCGGTTACTGAGACACACAAAGCGCAACACAGTCGGGCTCAATCCTCACAGGTAGGATGTGGATTATTCATCGTCGTTGTCTCAAAGATGCAGATTATCGTGCTTCTTGCCTCCCACTCAAGCGAGCCGGCATCCTGGTGACTCAGAGTTCCCGCCTCAAAAGTGACAGCCAAAATTCACAAGCTCTTGTTCAGTCAATGATCTCGACAGAGAGTGTTCACTCCCAGCCCCAATGAAGGAATCAAAATTCACACAGCGCAGTAGGTTGTGACAGTGACGGGGCTTCGCCCAGACGTCTTTATAAACATCTTCCTGCTCGTCCAGCTTTCAACTTTTCTGTATATTCTTCTACTGTCTTCAGAGCTTGGAACTTCTCTGTTACCATCCTCGTATATATATGTGACAGTAGACTTGATCCACATCACCTACAAGTGCCTCCACCAATGTCATGTGACTGACTACATATATACTTTGTTATGGTGTTTGAAGTCTGCTCAGATGTTCCCAATAATTGCTGGCATGTGCTTTCATATAAATTACTGTACCTCATAAAAATGAACTATCCATGCTCTTCGATCGCCCTGTCGACCATCCGTCCTGTATGAGAAACCACACTGGCGACGCTGGTTGCTTTGCCTTTGGAATCTTTGGTCCATCGAAGAAAGAGTAGCCTCCGGAATATGCACATAGTATATGGAGAATATTTCCAGTCGCAAAAAGAGAACAAGAACAAGTCGCTATTCGACTGGTGCCTTCCTGCTGGCTTCTTCAGATCGTAGGAATTGTGATCCTTGCTACCATATCCTCAACGCTCAACATTCACAATTGTTGGGGCTTATATGGGTTTCACAGCGGGCGGTCCAGATCAAAGCTACATCGAGAAGGCATTTGCCGACTACTGCGTCCATCTATGTGATCCGCTAGCAATCACCCATCGTCAAACAGGCAAGCTGGCTTTCCTATCCTTGTCGTTCTGCCCCGCGAAGACACACACTGAAGAAATTTTCCAAGAGATCGGAACTCTGGGCATATACCAACACATTCAAGACCGATCACTCGAGATATTCATGAAGTCCGACAACGAGAAAAACTCTGACCTATCTAGGGCCTGTCCCACCACAACCGCACGCTCGGGATGGTCATGCAGGTCCGTGCTCCAGACCAGTTCGCAGGCGATCTAGCCTGCAACAATTGCCGCAGCCCGTACTCATTCCTCTGCGGCCCATTCACAACCTGCTGTACCGACGCCAATGTAGAACGGGGGTCATGGACAAATGCAGACGCCTCCATCCGTACTTCACAGACCTGACTTAATCCGAATAGTGCATCTTCGAAGACAACAAGGGCTGTTCACTCAAAGAGAGCTCAATCGAGCCGCAATTTTCACGACTTCGGAGCCAGATTCTTTTTCATCTCCTACAGTGGAATCTCAAAAGCATTCGCACTCGAGCGAGTCTTTCCACCCTACACTCGCTGGTTCAATGGACTGGCCGATGCGACACAAAAGGCCTGCTTGTGGAGCAAGATTGGGTTGATGATATGGGAGGGGTATGGGAATTGGGTCCGACCTCATCTATGTGACCTCAATAAGGTTATATCACCACAAGTGTCCCAGCGCTGGGCACCATGTCGAGCAATAAGAATGTGAGAGTCGAGAATATCAGGTTCACATCCATCGTCAACGTACCTCCATCGGTCGATTTCGGATGAAAGACCAGCTAAGTCAAACCCAAGCATTCATCTAAACACGACTTTGGGAAGCTTCAAGACACAACGACGGTGACACAAGAGCTTAACGTCCGATTTGTCGGAGCGCGCCCGCCAGCAACTTACACCATTTGCGCACTCTACTTCTACGGTTGTACCGACTTGATTTTGATCTTTCTTTCTTAGCTTCCCCTCATTCATGAGTTGCTATTGTTGACATATACATATACCATTCCATTCAAAGCACCTAATGTAGTACAGGGATAGTGGTTACTCTTCTTACCTTCTATAAGCCGCCTTCCCGGTTGATGAGACAACTGTGCCATGCACTCCACGCTCTGAGGTATCGAACGGCACTCGGACTGAGGCATTATCGGCTCGCAGAGTCGGTGTGGGGAATCGATCGTGTGGAAATTGCATGTGGCAGCACAAGCCACTAGAATGCTCTCTCCCATTTATGGCTTCCAACAGCTCCTTCTCCTCGCTCCGGCCTGGCTGATCTCACCGCTTCGGGTGGCTGAGATGGTACGCGAGCCCATTGCTCGCTTCTCATTACTATCACGCGACATTCGCACTACGACGAAACTGTGGGTAAGCAGAGACTCTGAGACACTCTTGTTCTTCAATTTTTTTAGAAAGTTTGTGAGTGTATAATCGAAGAATTCGCTACCGAATCCGAACGTCAATCAGATGTCCGGCGTATTGAGGCATCGAGGCTATTATTGTGAGGAAGAAAGGAATCATCACTCCGAAACTCCAGGTTGAAGCCAAAGCTTCAGACATTCAGTCGTGGCTATATAGTCTTCAGGCCAGCCAAGTTGCCATCCTATTACTTCATGGCTTAGATGGCTATTCCACAGTCATTGAGGGCTGGGAAATATTCCAGCATTACTTCTCAGCTTACCATATTTTCGATGATCGCAGACAATGAGGCAAAATAGAGGTCACACTCAAGCAATTACGAACTGGAGCGCCTGCGACAAGGGATTAGACCAGGTGAGAGAGCTGATAATGTGATATGGGGATGTTTCAGGCTTGTCAAGATTATCGAGGTGTACCAGGGATACACCAGGCTGGGGTAGTCTTATCCGATGATGTTCTTCACCAGTGCCCAAGCGATCGAAGTCCTCGGATTTGTGGTCAGTGCATTCTGGCATGACATTTGTCACATCCAATCGCATGCGACTGTGCAAATCGTCGTTCTCAGTGTTGAATTCAACACAGAGTCGAAGCTCAACAGCATCAGACGAGTCTGGAAAGCCTGAGTAACATCTGACGAAATGTCGTACTCAGCCAATCTATATGAATGATAAGCAGTGATTTGCTTGAGATTTGGCGAAAAGAATGAGTCTTCGAACAATGAAGCACAACAAATTGACGCCCGCAACCACTATAAATACGTACCTGTGGGGGCAACCAGAGACAGACGGAGAAGCCTTCCTCCAGGAGCCACCTCAACGATCTACATCGCAATCGCTATCACCTATATCGTCCACGCCATCCCCTCTATCGCCCACACAAGCCAGATCAGAACGCCAAGGATATCATATCCTCACCTCCCTCAGACGCTAAGCCACGAACAGTGGCTCCCAAAGGCATCTTGAAATCCATAAGCGAGGCTACCCTGGACGATAGAGATATAAGTCTTCACACGCCGGCCAAGCCAATCTGCACTCGGGAGTATGGGGGAGTATAGTCACTAGAAAGGCAGGGGAAGGGGGAGACCCCTTTCAATATTTCGAATGGCTGATGATCAAATCAACACGTTCCTCGCACCTGTGTATACAAATCTGGATTACGTCTTCTTAAAAGAGGACTTTGAACGCTGCCGTGGAAGCTTCACGCCAATACCAGATTATTGGGTATCTAAGGACGTTTAATTGAACGTTCTAAAACGTCGGGAATCAAATCATTCAAACCTAAATTCAGACGGATACTTGACAATTGATATTCAACCCGACATTGATGCACGTCAGACTTTCCATTTTTAAGGGGAGAGGATTGAGCGCTTGGGAAGGCCGAGTCATCAGTAGTGTTACACTTACTCTACTGAAGAGGAAGGGGCCGCGCCATTGACATTGGATGCTGCAAGGCATCTTGCTCCTGGTGCTATTGGTGTGTCTAAACGCTCAGCGAGACACGGAAAGGTTCAGGACGTCTGTCTGCATGGCAGGCTCCCACCCAGAGAGAAACGATGCTGGTCAACAAAAGGCAGCTTCATTAACACAAATTTTCCGGTCCGGTCATTTCGAGGCGACAAGCAAGCCAATGGTACTTTCGGTAAGAAGGGCAAAACGGCCTTTGAAGCCTCGATCATTTACGGAAGCGATCCTTGGGGGAATATCATCATATAATCACCAGAATAGCTAAACAGTATCGAGTGGCGCAAAACACGCCTTTTCACGAAGCGATGGACTATGCCCTCGAGATAGGGTCCGTCACTCACTATATAACGCAGAACATCGATGGCCTCAAGAGACGACTCCCACATCTTAGATAAGTGGCGCGTTTCCTTCATGGCAACCTCATACAGCAGATATGTCCACAATGTTTCGAGGATGCAGCCGCACCAACAAAACATTCGGTTAGACGGGGAAAGCCGGCGATGGCAACGGTGTTTAGGGTACATAACAGGTACCGCTCTAAAGATTGTAGTACTCTTGAAATTCGCGCAGAGATTAAGAGATTAAGAGGTAAAGATGATTCTCGTTGATCCGGCAGAACTTAGGATAGTCCGTGGAGAGTTCAGCTAGTATAAGAGTCAGGTGTGATGCGTTGGTCTTTAGGAGGCACTGGTATGCCTTCAACAAGGAGGCCAATAAACAAAATCAGACTGCGGCTAGAAACGCATTATCTGAGAGATTAAGGCACCATAAGAAGCGAGGTTTCGACCTTTTATGGGTAGTAACAACGGCCCTGCTTCTCATTTGAACGATCATGATGATCTATTGTTGAAAGTTACAGGGCGGAGCGTCGTTTTGCAGAGATACTGGACTACTCGATGCTTGGGTACAGCTGGAAATCATCTCCACTGCTATTGATCTGAAATTGTGTCGTTATATCTGTTGCTCAACAGACCAGACCACTGTCAATGACGGTATGATCGACGATTATCACAAGAAACATGTATTGTGGGCTTGTGCCCCCTGGTACCGGAGAACTGGCATCAGCTTGGATCAGTTGCATGACTGATCTGATTATGAGAACAAGCCTACTGGGTAGAATGGTATGGTTTCTCGACAGACGAGGCTGCCAGCAGCCATATGTGCCACCTGGTAACTAGCAGTACGGCGATGATCGCCCTTCTTTTCCGTCTTTTCAAGACTGAGCTTACCAGTCAAATCACCTACCTTTTCACTGGGATGGTCTCACTCCTGTATTGCAGCCCCTGGTCCAAAGACTTCAATCACAACCACGTTGTCAGATGCACGAGGCCACATTGGAAATCGTATCTGTTGATCCTCAGATGATTTACCCGGCACTGGTGGGTAAGTACTTAAGCAATGGGTTCTACTGTATTCTTCCAAGATCTTACGCTCAAGCCAAACTTATCTTCTTCATTAGATCATTTACTTGACTACCCAGTTCCGTGTGGCGCTTTGGTCAACCAGTACTACGCCTGTGCGGACTGCTTGTTCTTGGACGTCCCGAGTAGTGCTAATATTATGCTTCAAGCCCTGCACCGTCTCTTCCGTCTGGGGCAGAGGCTCACTAGCAAATGGTCATCCTGACACTCGACCACTCATACGAGCAAGCTCGCGCAAACAACAAGATGATAAGGCAGATTGCCGGCCAGGGCAAGATCGAGCTGACGGAGGAGATGAGAGCGAAAGTCTTGACGAAGGAGATCAAGGAAGAAATGGTTACTGGGTTGACTTCGGATGTGCATTCTGAACGTGTGACATTTTGCTCGACGATTTCAGCAGGGGGTTGCATATGAGCACCAAGTTGAGAGAAGACACGATATATTATCGGCAGCGGTGTGATGATGCAGTCGAAGCAGTCTCGTGCCCGGTCGTTGACGATGCCGCCGAACGAAAGTGTGAGCGTTCGTGGAGCCAAAAGTCATAAGGCTGGTGATCGATGCATAAAAGCGTCTCTCGGACCGCTTGAATAAAAGTAAGAAGCCCGCCAACGTATTCGGAGTCGAGTCTAATGTCAAGGTCATCAGCAACTCCTCACCAAAATCGTAACCGCGAAGATTTCTGTCGTGCTAGGAAGATGACTCCAAGAGTCAAGATTAGTATTTATGCCTAAGTATATATACGCCTTATACGCTACTATATAACTAGAAACTACTTTATTAGCCTCTGTCAAAGCCGACGGCATGACCAACAACGTTCTGGATAGTACATGGGGCTACTTGGATGGTGTCCTGGCCCCTATTCAAGCAGGGGCCATGCTACGGAAATGATCTCTCCACGTTGGTCGATATCCAGTCCCGAAGCAGAAGCTACACATCAACAACAAGGATACAGTGATACCAACAGTTTAGTTACCGCTGAAAGACAAGCCGAAGCTGCCGGCCAAATTGTACGAAGATAGGGCAAGAAGGGGGAGACGAGGCAGAGGAAGAGGATGAGTCGCAGGAGTCAGAGCACCAATTGTCATCATACTGCAGTCAATTGGCAGGGTGGTTCGGTCGGGTCTTGGTGGATGAAACTCACGCCCTGAAATTCGTCCGCACCGCGACCAACCGCGCCGTACTGCTCCTTAAGGCCGACTTCCTCCTGCTCATATCCGGTAGTCCCATGATAAATAAGCCTATCGACTACTCAAAACTCATCTACCGATCCGAACTCAGCCAGTAACGCGCCCCTTCTAATGCTAACCCTTTTAAGCAATTAGTAATCACTCGCTATTTATTCGACCCCGAAGAAAAGACAATGACACGAGCCATTTTGGAGGAGGAAGCTCTAGAGATTGCCCGCAACGTTGCCGTGCAATTCGAGCTAGGTACGGAACTTGCGAAGAAATGGACCGAGGCTAATAAAGTTTCCCTCGATGAGTTAGTCACGAAGAGACGAGAGTTGGACGAGATTGATGAAAGGGTCCGAGGACTTCTCAAGGCTCGACAAGTCCTGATTGCTAGAAATACCACACTGAAGGCAAAAGCTTGAGATCACGTTCCAGCGCCTCATGAGAGGCTCGAACGGCGAGCCGTTAAAGCCTAAGAGAGCTTATAACGTCCTCCGACTGATCCTGTATATACTCCGGATCAGGCGAACTATAGCTCACAGCATACACGTGAACGGCGCCGATATCCAGATCGACAAGGGAAGTGCCCCTTACTATATATACCGCAGAGCTAGACCACCTACGCCACTAATCCGAATCGTTTTGTAGCGTTGCAAAGCGGTTCGGGGGACTCTGTTGAGCCAACAGTCACATGACGTCCCAGAACAGTTAGCGCGGGGTCATTGCTACTTTTTCAAAGTCTTGCTCGTAGAACAAGCTATCCGCATGATTGACAATACAGACTGGGCCACACATTGCTTGTACTACATTTTGGTAACCAGACTGGGACGCTACTTCAAGGTCTACAACCACGCCGCGCGCAGCATAGGCCAAGAGGTAGAGAAAATGACTAGGAAAAATTAAATAGACATAGGTAAGCACCGCCGCCTCTACCACGCGGTTTTAAACCCCTAGCTGGACTCTCTCGCCGATATCCCCCCGTTCAAGGACGTGAACAAGCGGTACGATAAGTTCGATGACTACGGGGCTACCATATTCTTTCAAGCCTCCAAACCCGCACCCGAGCTCAAGGCGCCGATCGATGGGTCGAAGAACACGTGGTCGAAAAAGTATGTCCTAAGTGCGTACCCACCCATTCATAATTAGATAATCAACGACCTCTTCAACAGGGCCGCAAAGCTCGTTAAGACACACGACATCTTCGTAAGCAGGTTCTTACTAGGTTCATCTTCCTCCAGATTAGGGCTCGATAAACTGCGGAAGGAGCATACTTCGATCCTCGTCTCGGAGTTCAAGCACCCTCACAAAGCCGGGCCCCAGTCCCAGTTCTTCAGACGTACATGTCAAGCATATCAGCCAAGCTAAGCTGGCTCGCCGGTCATGCGAACTATGTCGTCAATGAGCGTGGCCGGAAGAAGTAATCCTGCTGACAGAACCATTTTCGGTCTACCTTCCTTTCAACATGCCTCGAGCTATTCGACAAAAAAGCCTCGGTGATCACTCGCAGCTCACCGAAAGCTGATCATGCTCTCAACTTCGCTTCTCCTATTCTACCAAAACTTGATGAGCATGAGGATCTACGTGCTACTAATCTAAAGAGAATCTATGAGAATAGGGCCTTCTCCCTTGACTGGTAAAAGCCCAAATTTAATGGGCTGATGGCACCAGGTGCAGAAGGTTATAAGGCACTCTGCGATCCGCTCTACCAAACGAAGTATCCTATCCCGGCCTCTTTAAATGTCTCAAATACTATCGGACGGCAAATCTTACTGCCACGCCACCTCTCCAAACGAGATATCCCATACGCCTTTCCGCTGCCCATACTCAAACCTGCCCCGTGCTTCGATTCGACATCTCCTTCGGAACATTGTCCTTCCTGAAATAATTTTCAGGCTTCACTAGCCTGACCTAAATATACATACGATGACCTCAGCAAGGAATTGGGCTTTAAGAATTCGTCGAAGCTGTCACCGAGGGTGTACGCTACTTTTCTCGTATTCTTTCAACAGGGAGTGACATCTACGCGTGTGATGCAGGCATGAATAGGGGTATCCTTCCGTGAAGCTTACTAGTCTCTCAACCAAGTCTCGACGTCGTCCTCATTTACAATATCCTGCAACATTGGTATTTTACAGATTGAAGCGGTTATATCGTAATGGAGCCGCTCATCCCTCTTTTCTAAGGAAGGTTTAGGAAATGTATAAAAAAATATAGACATTACCGCATACTAATATCTTCTGATATGTATTAACATCAAAACATCAACTGAAGCAATATGTCTAAACTCATCAGAACATTTACAACAGTCCCAGAAGCACCTCTCTGTGGCCACTGATGGATCCCGTGGCTCTTGTGAAGCCGGCAAATATTAAAGAGGAGGACGAAGAGTCCATCACAAGAGTTATTGCGTCTAAACAATAGAAAATCAGTCCTGTCGCGGAACCCAGTCATGAAACCGACTAGCAGCTACGACCTTATGACCATCAGTGGACCGCTAGGGATATAAAAGGCAGCAACAGATGGCCAAAAATTCTCGGGCTCAGAAGCTCTGGTATGACAGGGTTTTGGCATCCGTACGATCTCCTTCATTGCCTCTGTCCGCTCCAGGCAGTAGTTTTGGGACGCGCGCACATACCCGTCAGTTCGGGGCCGATGATGTACTTCACGAATACCCTGCAGACAGCCGTCCCCGTGTTCGTGGGGGGCGTGCCCATGTTCCTGTTTCTTCTCCTGCTCTTGGTTCCGTCCCTGCTCTCCGAGTGTCTCTCACAGCACCAATACGCATGCGTCTGGCTCGCTACTTGCAGAATACTAGTCTGCTGCAAGGAGAAGAGCTGTCTCGAAGCTACGGGGCTCCAGACCCTTTCTACAAGTGCCACCCCGACCAATAACACCTTACTCGCCGATCTCACAGATCTATACATTTCCATTGCCGCATTGTCCCAGATCGTATCTCAGTCTTGCCTCCCACCCTCGAACAGGCCCGGATTGCTCAGTACGTCTTTGTGAAGAATACCCCAATGTTACAGATGACTTGTACTCTCCTCGACCAGATTAGGTGGAGGATTAGCAGTGAGACCGCGAAGGTGTTCGATATTGATGGATGTGGCTGGGATGTGGTTGCTTGCTGTTATGCCTGGAGCCTTTCATGCTGCTCCTTTAACCAATTGGAAGTATCGGAAAGCGGTTGGAGCGGGCGTCTTACCGTTGGTTGCTGGTTTCAAGGCTGATAGATACCAGTTTCAATTGGTGCCTCTCTACGCGCACATACAACCTCGTCCACAATTTCAAAGGCGAGATCGTTATCGCGCGAAAGTGGGGATGTATCATTTTGCATCAGCAAAGCCAGTCAACTGCTCGGATATTCTTCTTCTAATGATAAGTTACTATTTCGGAATGGTCACCTCGCTATCGTGACAAGGTAATCAATTCGATATCTTCGGCTGGGACGCTCCCATACAGTGAACAGTCCCAGTCAGTAGCTCCAAGATCCCAACGGAGGCACTTATTGCCGCCCAATATCGATTCATCGCATCTTCTCATTGATTGGTACCCCGAGCGGCCACCGTTCAAATTGATTGACCTCAACATTGCTCGACGCTGATTCCAACAGCACGGCGGGTTCCGAAATATCGCTCACGGTGTTACGTACCGTGTGGATCGACGAGAGTATCATCGTCGAACATGGAATATCACGTGACATCAGTCAAAGACGAAGGGAAGGCTCTGCTGAATGAGTATGCGTCCAATTAGTCATATCGAAGAACCCTCGGCGAAGATTTGTGGCCAGTCGACAGACAGTGGAGCGGAGAACAAAGCAGACGATGATTTGGCAACAGCGCTTAATAGGAGACATCGACAGCGAGACCAAGAAACAAAAGCGGCTCAGAAAGAAGTTTGAAAATGTTCGCAATTGCAGTGTAGAATTGGGAGTGAGCCGACGGAAAGCTAATCGTTAGCAAATTTCCAATTCTTCTCTTGTTAGCGAATCCCGCATCCTCCACGCCGCCATCCATGTCTCCTCCCTGCGTCGCCTTTTGCCTCAGCGCCCAGCAGGCTACCTCCGAGGTGGGGGTACTACGTTAATCGCTGTCTGCAGAGCCGTCGCTACTACAACGAATATCATGCATATCGCACTCCTCGACGGAAACCTCTGGATGCTACAGTAAGCGTTTGAAATGCTCAATGCCGAAATGTTACTCCATAGCACAAATCCTCTTCTCACAGAATACCATAAAGTCTATAGAAGCGGTGGCGAGAGGCGACGTGGGGACTAGGCGGCCCCAAATCTTCGAGGAGTTGCTCCGCCGCGTGGTGGCGAGCAATAAGATCGAAGTCGGTCTAGATCTCGTGTGCCTTTTGTCCTCATGCTGGAAAAATATCCTTTTCAGTATTCAAGTACTTTGGCCTTGGAGATGGAGTCATGTTATAACGCTTGCACCTGTGTAGTTTAATTCTGTTAAACCATGCGAGAGGCCTTCTAACCTCGAGCAGCGGTCATATATGACTATCGCCCTGCACAGTCACCATCAGCTGAGTGCCGGAGCTGTCGTTGGGCTTCAATTCCAGGAACAGCGTGCGTGACGCGCAAATGTCGTTGCTTTCCTATTCCAAGAACACCCAGACCGCCACCCCAGCAATCTGGGCTTAGGGGAATGGTCTTGGACGGAGACGATGACGACGCCAACGAAGCAGACGTTGAAGATGCCGAAGACATGTTAGAAGCTTCCAATCAGCACGAAGATACTAAAATGCTAGATAATAGCTCGCCCTCTGTTTCGGAATCGAACGACAGTCACGCCAATTCGGATAGACAGTCTACGGACCGGATAGGATCGCAGTCTCTATTCCCGCCTGTACCTCCCACCGACACAGCGGAATCCTCCTATGCCGCACGTCGCGCCGAATATGAGAGTATATATCTTGCGGTTATGGATATAGGCCCTGATCTGCCACTATAATATCCTTCGGGCCGTTTTGTCGCTGACCCTATCTATGAGTATCTCGTGCCTTCTGCTAATTGGAGTGGTACTGATGCCTGGCTTCTCTTATGATAGCGGACGCGGAAACTTAAACTATCCTCCTCGTTATCGCGGCATTTGCTGAAATGGCAGAGTTACTCCTGGGGCGTGAATGAGGCGAACGTTGGATTTAATCGTCTGTATAGAAGCCACTCTGGATATCTGGCATGGAATTCGTCGGGGGTTGGTTCCTCACGTGCCCCGGCACATCATTGGAAATTCGATAAACAGATAGCATTCGAGTATTGGACAAAGCCCGATGAATTTTCGAGCAATTCAATATCATAGCTATTTGTCCTTGCTGATTCAGTATGAAACAATATAATTCAGTCCCATTCTAGAGCTAGTATACCATCATCGCAGATGAAACCTCGACCCCGCACAAGCAAGCAGTTACTGAAGCTCTCTGACTCGGTTTACGAGATACTCACGCATATGGAGCTTGTGGTGAATCTGACCTTCACATGCCATTTTCGATGATGTTTTTGGGTCCAACCAGAAGATTTTCCCCAATTGTGCTTTCGTGTGCCTCAACCGCCTTTTTCGGCAATTATACACATGGTCCGCAAGAACATCGGCCTTGAGCAGGTTTCGATGGCATACGGCTCGCATCTATTCGGGCAAACGATGTTATATTGAGTGACCCGTAAGGGACGAGACTGTTACATGACTGGTCAATGTGTATATACACTAACTCCAGGGGAAGGGACTTGAGAGACGAGCGTAGGAAGCGGCAGAGAAGGTTGTATGCCGTAAAGATATTGAATATAGTGTATTCGATGTTCTTCGGGTCGCCCGTGATGCAAGGCACCGAAAGAGTAGTGCTGATAGCATTCAGGAGATCGGCGCTCAGCGAGCTTGGTGATCGAATGGATGCAGCAGAGGTGTTTACTGCCACGGGCTGTAAGGTGCACGCTGAGGAGGAGAGCAGTAGTGATTTCGAGAGGAAATACCTTTGAGGACTTCGAGCGATCATGCTAGCTTCGCCATCGGCACTGAACCGGCAACCTGATGGGAGGATTGATGAGTGTAGGCTGGCTTTTGGTCGAGTACTGGACGAGCTGTAGAAATAAAACTTGGGCTGCCAAGGTTCTGATTACGTAAGAGTTCTTGGCCAATCGTTCGTAGCTTGCAGCTACTGCGACACATGCTCGAACCTTCTGACTTATTCTCTAGCTCAAGAGCAGGCGGTGCAAAGGCACATCACTGGTGTGTCGAAAGCCTCACGCCTACTGCTGAGGCTGCGCGCAGCATCTCATTGGCCACACAGGCGCCCTCCAGCCTCGTGCGCATGCTGCGCCTCCGAGGTTGAACGTTGGACTTTCAGCGAACTCCGCAGGAAACCCACCAGCCAACACCATGCTCCCCACGACCGCCACCCATACGCGACTGCCAGCGAATGACAGCTTCCTTCTCCTCTCAACACAGTTCTCGTTGTGCCTTGCATCGCCCTCCTGCACGGTGCGCGCGTCTGCGCCTTCTTCAAGCCCCCCAGACTCCACCACCCTTCCACCATACGGATGTATGTGCTCGATCAGCACAGCCATGTTAGAGAGGACTGAAGTAGTCTTATACCCCTAACCATCAGCTCTCATGGTCCGGCCTTTCTCTCTTACCTCAATATTCAAGGCTTTGGCCATGCAAGCTTTGCCGTTTTGGGCTCACCGGCCAGAGCAGACTGCCAGTCCGCGGCCAAGGGCAGGGCGTAGCAAGACTTGCCCTTCCCCGTCTTCAGGTAGCATGGCCACGGGTAGGTCTGAAGATTGACTGGATATTCGCGCATGGTAACGTGCCTTTGTACTCGTGTATATATACCTGAGGCCGTGTTCTACATTCCAGTTTTCATCACACTTGTATCAACATCCAGCATTCGCATACATTGTCGTTCCATATTACGCATAAAGGTACATATCAATAGCTCCTTTTTCTTCAATACAACAACAGCTGTCTATATCATCCTCTTTCACAATCTTGCGAGTGTCTTTCATTCAACACCTCCGTCAACTACTCCGACAATCTCTGAGGTAGCCAATCCTCCCTTGACCAAAGATCAACAAACATCTTCCTCTACACCTTTCGAGTGCCCAATCGCTCTTCATCCCGATCCTACCTCCAACGGTTCTTCACAAGCCTACCGTCACGGTCTACCGTACCATTGCCCAGAATTACCACACATCACAACCTACACAATGACAGATAGAAATTACGGCTCAAGCGGCTCCAGCCGTGGCTCCACACCTTCCCCACGAAGCAGCAAAAGCTACCTCGAGCCACTATCAATCCAGAAAGGTACAACCATCCCTTACCAACCCCACGCTCCCCCGTCACTCACAACCTCCACAGAACCCAAACAGCAACAACACACCTCAAGCTACAGCTCCCACTACCCAGACACCTACCTAGAGCCATCCCGCTCCACCCTCATCGGCCCACGCGGCGAATCGTCACACAGTCGTTCCTCAGGCAACAAATCCTCAAGCCATAGTTCGACCAGCGGCCGCAAATCCGGGCTAAAGCCACTGTCAATTCATCAGCCTACCAAGGACTCATATACCCCACGCGATGATATTCAAAGCGACAAGAGGAGCGACCCTCGTTATTATACGAATAGCTTCCTCGACAGTGGCAACGACAGTAAACATCCGAAGAAACATTCGAGTTCGTCGAGAAAGAATATGGATTCAAGATATTATCCCAATTCCTCCTTCTAATGCACCACTTCTTTCTTTGGCTTTCTTTTCATATCTCAATCATTATATAGCATCGTTAGGGTCCGTCGTTGGCGTTGCATTATAAGATCTATCTGGCTCACGCCTGTTTGTATTCGTATCATTTCAAGCGTCTTGGCATTGCATTATAAGATCCCTTCGGCTCACGCCAATTGTCCTGGTACCTCTCCAAGCAGGTTGGCATTAGACTCGAATTGTAACGATAGCTGGAGATAGGAGTCTGGGTGATCATATATGCGTTCCTTACTGTCGATGTCCGTTCTTGTACTATATACGAAACATGTAAGCGCATAACGAGAAAGTCCTGTATCTACCCTTTCGTCCCTGTTATCTTCGATCTTGCGATTTCACAACCATGATACTATTGAACAAGATCACAGCGTCGTTCTACGAGATCCCTATGTTTGAAGATGGTATCGTCTGCGTGTAAGTGTCAACGTGGTACATGAAAGAGAAGACTGAGGTTGTAGACTTCAGGCCGGGCTTGGCATTTATCACGTGATAAATGACGACACAGGGTGTCATGTGACTTTTCCTCTCCCCCTGCCCTAGAGATCTAGACGGGACTTTCAGTGATGCACCACTGTCCACCACCCAGGCTGCATCATCGGTAGGGTGAATTGCACCCTCAGCGGGGCCCTCCTTCGTAGAGCCGATTGTATAAGCAATCTAAAGGACTCGCTGTTCTAGCTCTAGTATATTGTCGCTGTTCATCTTTCGGTGAAAGTCGCTTCCATAGGTAAGATGGGAACACATATTGAGTTCGTCCATATGTGCACTCGGTTGCTACTATGTTTTATGAGGTCACGTGAGGTGAAGAGAAGTCTTTATAGTCACTGGCTCGTTATATTTGGGACGTAGATGGAACCAACTAACGGGAATCTAAACCTCCATCAACACAAGTCGTTCTTGTTTCCGTCGGAGGAGTATTTGTGTGTGCAATGGTTCCGTTGTTCCCCATTGCGGAGTGATTTGCTGGTCTGCGCATTATTACTTACGATTCTATTGTGTGGCCGAGTTTTCCTCATATTTGAGTAACGGGAAAAACACGGGGTGCTGCTAAAGCATTTGCATACATGATGAGAAGTAGGATCATGTGCGTTGCCGCTACTGATGGCGCCAATCGCAAGAATTCCCGAGCAGAGTAAGTCGCTCTCTTTGTCTAGACCCAGCTCCCTTTTCCTCCACACTCTCATCCGATCCCCCACCTCAAACGACAGAAAGATGATCAGCAGATGGCGCCTCAGTTACGGAACACACTTGAGCATTTTCAGCTGGGGGCAATTCGTGAATTTTCTGCATTGCAGGGACAGCGTCCATCTCTACACGAGTCGACTCCTCTGGTAACTCATGCTCACTGCACAGCAGCTGCGGCTCCGGGTATCCTTCTTTTTTATCTCCATGACCATCATGATGATTATACCCATTACCTCTCCGTCTGATCAGCAAAAGTATCAGGACACCAATGCCGCATGCACCGACTACCACACCTGCACTGATACCGGCCTTCTCGCCAATTGTTAGGTCGGCATTCGACGGTGATGTGGTTGGCCCTGGGGCCGTCGAAGTTGATGCCGATGATGAGGGTGTAGAGGGACTATCGGGGTTCATGATCGGAGAGATTGTATCGTAGGTCAATGGGCTCGTGGGAATGGGGACGCCGGACGCAGTAACAAGGTCGCGTTTGAAATGGCGCGTGCTATTGCCATATTTCAAACCTGTCGGCTTTTCGATCAGTCATCGTTACTTCTCGTCAAAGAATTTGTGAGAACCGAATTTCAGATCTTGAGAGATGATGAATAGGAAGGGTCTGGAAGCAACGGACCCAGCTTGGACGGAGCAGCAGAACTTGCCAATTGGCGGCCTGTACAGCTTGCCAAAAGCCTGCCAGCAGATGGTCGACAGCTCCGGAGCTCACTTGAGCAGAGCTGCGCCAACAGGAACTAATAAATAATGAGGATATGCATCTTCGTGGAGAGGTTCTGAAGAAGAGATTGGAGACCTTGGCCGCTAGGTGTTTGGCAAGATAGCTTGCATCCTCTCCGTGCCTGAAGAAGGAGCGTGGGACTCCATGATGCTGTCATCTAAGGTAGGTGAGGATCGTGGCGTAGGTGATGAGACATGTCTGGTTCCACATGCCTGAATGCGGTGACACGATGAGCCTTCGTGGCTCGAAGCGGCCAACTGAGGCTTAATCGGGAAACTCAAGAAACACGATTGTCTCTCTATTTCTCTTTCCGAACTATGAATTGGGGGCCAGCGGCCTTGTGGGAGGACGGTCTGGAAGCTCATTAGTTCGAATTCGTTCAATGTCCGGATGGTAGAATGACAGCAAACCTCGGTACAAATTACTCAGACTAAAGGACGAATAGAATCCTTTTTAATCAGGTTGGTGCAAGTCTCGATGAAACCATCATGACCGTCGCCACCACCTACACAACACAAATTCGTCCCGCATTTGTGACCACATGCGCAACAAGCACTGACTAATACAAGGATCGCAGGGAAAGTTGTTCAGCTCGTTGCGACCCGTGTCTGTGTCGAAATAAAAGCAGCTCATGAGCGGCAGCAGATATCCGGACCATCCAACAAGGCGAAGAGAAGCAAAGGGTAGTGCGTTTCTCCTGCGCGCTGACTATCCGTAGACATGCTTAAGGGTGATTGGAATCAAAGACCAATGACAGGCTGATTGAGAATCTTGCGTCTAGCAGTGATGGGCTGGAGGCAAATGTACACTGGAGCAAATGGTTAGATAAAAGGCGCTAAGTACGATTGACCACCGAGACATGTCTTGCGGTCCGTTTCTCCGCCAAATTTTGATCAGCTCAAAAACTAGATGAACGACCATCTTGAAGCCCAATACGGGTAATGTTCGGATCATGTACATCCCAGACGGGAACATTGTCAAACTCCGTGGTAGGCACTCAAGTACCTAGATCCACCGCATCCAGAGTCTGCCTCCGCAGGTTTTTGTCGTCTCTGAGCAAACAGATTGCCAAACGACATCGTTGTACGATTTGTGCTGTCTGGAGTACGTGGTGTCATCAGCATTGCAACGATATTATAGGGTATCCAAATGTCTTACGACAGGCACCTTGAAGAGCAGGCTCGACTGTCGGTATGCATCTCACAATTCTCTATCGCCATTCGTTTACCTCAATATTGAAAAGCGCTTGGGTGTGAGTCCTGTCGCTTCGCAACGAGCAACAGAACCATCTCTCGGATTCGTAATGGTCCTTTCTACCATCACCAATATCACATGGATTGGATTGGATCGTCATCCTTCCAAATACTTTGGGCACGCTCTCCGAGACATCCGAAAAGGCCGCAATCTCCAAACCCAAGATAGCTTCTCATTTGAAAATTCTTGGAGGATAGTCTGTTTAAGCTTTCGTTAGGTAGAACCGATGCAGCACTCTGGTATATCCGCATCTTCGCGTATACCATTGCACCGGGCATGTGCTTACGCGCTGCGCGTATAGAGTCCGGACGAAAACTATCATATCGAGGGACGGATGTTACACGATGAACCCGAATTCTTCAGATGCCCTAGGCTTACCGTATATGCTTCGCATTCGCGATGGTCACCTCCCTATCATGGTTTCTCCTCTACCTGTCAGCTCAAGCCATTGTCTCTCTTTCACCACCAACTCCACCTTCTCTTGAAGTATTAAGCCTGCCTTCAAACGATGGCGGTCAGATTCCGAACACGTCATACAGTGCAAATGTCTCTGACATGGCACTCCTACCCTACAAGTTCCACGACCCCAACACACGAACCTACCTCCGCCTCGGTTTCGGCTTGCGTCGCCGTTCCCTCGACCCAATGGACATGGGTGCCCTGATCGCCGTTGCGGGAGATTTTGTAGATCTAAGTATTGAGGAAGTGGGCCCACAAGCCGTATATCCTCTATCGGCCACAGGCCTGCAGGACTTCATCTACGACATTGGTAATGGTGTCAAACTACGGATCTGGAATTCAAATCTTGGGATACATTGGACGTGGGGTATCCTACGGGATGTCCTCAATGGTCTGCGAGTGTTTTTGATCGTTGGGGAGAGGTTTCAGCGGACTTATTTCAATTTTGCGTGAGTTTCGCACTTTATCCCATTGATAGTATGAGGTTCTGCGCCGGAGAATGTGATGCAAATTCAAGCACTGACTTTATTCTTAGTGAGGGAGATGGATGGGCGGCATTGACGCCGCTCGGAAGTGGTTACATCGCACGATCAGGCGATACCATCAGTGCCGATTCGTAGCGACGCTGGAGGCTTCGATGAGCGATGAGCTGGATATGCTTCAGAGCTGCAGAAGACCAATCTTTACCAATCAAATATATATGAGGAGAGATGATCCGAAACACAACACACCAAAGAGAAGAACTGGGCTAGCCCCAAACAGCCGCCCGAACCGAGCAGCTGTGGAAGCTAGTTCTACAAGTCAGATATCTGTCCCATTCGCAATCGTAGTCAGGAAACCTCCTACAGTATAGACAACTTCTTCTCCTCTTCTTACTTCAATCCACCTCATTTACTACCAAACACCCCAAACAATGCGTCTCCCCACCTCCCTCAGCGTAGCCGCCCTGCTCCTCCCTCTCTCAGCACTAGCGGCAGAGGTCACAACAGAGTACACAGTACAAAACACATGCACGCGCAAGACCCAGCGCGGAGACGCAGTACGTACCTCCTCCATGCCTTCATCCCCATTCTCCCATTCCCATCTCCCCTCACCCAGCCCCCAACTAACTCCCCCCTCACAGATACAAGTTCACTACCGCGGCACCCTCCTGGCGGACGGCTCCGAATTCGACGCCTCCTACAACCGCAACCAACCCCTCAGCTTCACCGTCGGCAAGGGCCAGGTCATCAAAGGCTGGGATGAAGGGTTGTTGGAGATGTGTATTGGGGATAAGAGGACGTTGACGATACCGCCGGAGTTTGGGTATGGGGAGAGGGCTATGGGGCCGATTCCGGCGGGGAGCACGTTGGTGTTTGAGACGGAGTTGGTGGGGATTGAGGGGGTGGAGAGGGATGAGTTGTGAGGGTTTTGGTGGGGGGGAGGGGGGAGGGGATGATGGACTGTTTGGATGTTTGTTTAGATAAAGGTAGGGGTATCTCGTATATCTCTTTAGATAAATGCAGGGGTATCTTGGGTATGCAATACATCGTCTATGCCGTTGAGGGATTCATGCTCGCTCGCTTGCAAACGCCGTGGAAAATTGTCAAACCCAGTGAACATTCTCTTCTTTAGTCCATCTCATCCATCTGACTCCCACCATCCTCTTCGACCGCGTGCGCCTCATTCTCACTGACCAAAATCCCAATCAAGCATTCGCCCAGCATATTCTCCCAACTGACCCACGGATGGATTTCATTGAACAGCTTCTCTCCCTCCTTTTCCTTTCCCGCGCCCCTCATCAACTGGTCCACGCCTCCAGGATGAAACTTCATATAGGGACTCATGTTGTACACCTTTCCCTGATATACACTCCAAGCATCCTTCCCTTTACGTCCAGTATGATATCGTAGGGCGGAGGGTGGGACCCGAATGAGGTTAGGAGGGACGTCAGCGCCGCGCAAGAAGGTCGGGCTAGGTGGGTTGGCGGTCAGGTGCGCCCAATCGAGGGGTGAGTGACCAGGATCTAGGAGGACCTTTTTGGACGGCCGAGCTGATGGTGCTAGGGTGGATATTGAGGGGGCAAGAGATAAGGTAGAAGCCTTCAGTGAGCTTGACGGTGGCCCGCGTAATGTTGAGGCTGCTGAAGGGGGTGGGCGAAAGGCTGTGGAGGGCTTTGGTGGCGTTTTGGATGTAGTGGTGGTTGGGCTTGGGCGCGAGGGCCGTGGCATGTGGTGATCGACATGCTTGTCGGCTTTCCGTTTAGCATTTGGGATTGTGTGAACGGGAGGCGGCATTGATGCTTTGTTTTGGAGTGGGGGTGGCGGCGGTTGAGCAGCTGCCTTCATGTTGCAGTTGGGAGCTGTGCCAGGAATCTGCTTTGGTGCAGGAGCTGCTTCTGCTGTGTCTCCCTCGCCATCATCAAGCGTAAAAGAGGGTATACTGTCTTGCTTCAGGCTGTTATGATCCTGGTTCCCGACCGCTGAAGACCCTATTGCGGCCTCGTCTTTACCACTCCATAGTAGATAGAGTTGAGGAGGTTTCGAAGACCTGTACGTGTATATGGTGACTGACAGTGTTGCGACCAGGACACCGACCGCCAAGAACACCATAGCAGATTTTGCAACTCATTGATGATCCAATAGAGCCGGTGGTAAGGATTGTTATTGAGATCGGGTGCTTACGTAATCCAGCAAAAAGCGACTCTAACTTACTCGGGATGGCGAAAGCTGAAATCCATATGCCCAATATATCAGGAGATATTGTGTTCCTGCTTTTGATAGAAGCCGCAGCACAGACCTGCTCCCAACTGGTCGACTGATCGCCAATCGATCACCCTGGGGATAGGTGTAATTGAGCAATAAATGTCTATATTCGAGTCATTGTTTTCCTACAACTACCTCGACAATGATTGCACGAAACATTTGTCGTTATCTGATTACCAATTCCAGTTCACGGTCCCTCACCACCCCTCTCATTCCCCGTGGTCCTCTTCCCGCAGTCCGCCGGCTCCCCATTCGCTACGCTTCCCACTCTAATAGGACCTCCGTGGACGAAAAGATAGAAGAGATTCAAGAACTGTACCTCCTCTCTACGCCCAAATATCCATTGTCATACAATCGCTAAGACTCCTTCAGCTACGCAACCGCTCGCGACGAATTTGAGATTGCCTCAGAAGAAACTCTGAAAAAGACTGTCTACGCAGCTGATGACCGCGCCGCTGCTGCTGAAGAGCTTACAAAATTGAAGCACGCTTTCGACAAAGCGGTCATTGAGCAGGGCGGAGAGGAGATCAAAACGAGGGTTGGTGGAAGGATCAGAGAGCTGGAAAGGGCAGTGGAGGCGATGGAGGAGTCGGCTATGGAAGATTGAAAGAGGGGGATGCCAGCACAGACTCATGGTGGGGATTAGCATGGATGTTCAGAAACGGACGACACCGGTGTATCGTTGTCCCCGATGGCGTATACATGGTATGAGACAACTATAGAGGTGCGCGAGAGTGGTTTCAGATGTTCACAATTCTGGGCTACTCAGATCGTTATTACGGGCGGCTCCTTCAAGAGTGCGTATTGTTTTTGGTTTTCCTTCACGTCTCTATTCAAGCTTCCTAAACTATCCTCCTGGTCTTAGTGACAGTGACAGTGACAGACAGCGTCCCAACGAGACATAGCAATGTGGAGCAGAACGTGCTTCCCTCGCTCGACTCAGTAGTAGTGACCGCAGATGTTCAAGGAATGACGGCTTTTATTGGAGTGACCGAAGGTCCCATGACATCAACACTCGACTTATAGGCCGTTTCCCTAAGGATGCAAGCGAATGCGGACGCGGTTCACCACTCTAAGAACAGCTCAGACAGTCCAATTTCACTGCTCCTCAAGAAGGCAAATGCCACCGAACTCGATGGAGCTCCAATGTACATCCAGGCGCATCATGAGACCCAGATGGAATGAAGTGGTATCGTACATGACTTCAGGCTTCTTCACACCTGTATTGGGTCACACTCGTTGGTCATTCATTCTGCCATAGTGACAGCGTATGAAGGTTCTCCGCCAGCACCTCAATGTATTTAAACCCTCATTCCCACTCACATCTTTCTATTTACAACAGCATACATCTTCCATCATCCTATACCTTTCCTTCTTCAACATGGTCATCAGCGTCATCAAATCGCCGTGTCTGTATACTCTTCTCATGCTATATCTTCCGCAGCTTTGATGATGATCCGTACCTAGTTTCAATAACAGTACTTGGCTCTATATATATACCTCGCCCCGTAAGATTCTCCTCTTTCGTCTCTCGTCTTATACAACGTGAGCGGCGTACGGGCTGCTGTTTTCATGGTCCTATCTGCGCTTCTTTGCAAAGCATTATCATGCTTTGCCATTGCAATATGGTGTTGGATCACGGGTTACAAGATACGAATGCATGTCCGCAGCAGGCTCCTTCTTACCGTCTGCGTATCATTGCTGACTTCCCTAAGCTAATCGAATTCTTGTTTGATGAGAAAGTTCCTTAAATACTTATTGGGTAGACAATTTCGAGAGAAAACAGCACAGGCCCTTTTGAATACTTCGTGTCAAGATACCTTAGCAGGAGCTCACTGGATGACGCATATATCTCACAAAACTCGTGGAGAGAGGAGTAGCGAGAAACTTATACTAGGACCCGGCCAGAAACAGGCAGCAAAGGCCACAAATCAGGAGAAACTCAAACGAAACCGGAAAACCACACAGACAATAGGACAAGAGACAATTTCTCCACTGCTGTATCCGCGTCACGATTTCCATAATGTCGCCGACGCTCTGGTTCCAGCTCGGCCGCCACATCAATGAGCGCGATAAGCTGCAATCCTTTGGTCTGGGAAAGGCATCATCGACATCGGAGCCGGAGCAGGCCGTTGGTCCTTGGTCCACACAACCGACGGGGTCTACGCCTGGGTTCTAAATAACTACTGCCAAACAGGCATCATCGAGAGCGACGGAGAGGGTTCCACCAGCTTACTTCAAATCACCTCCTGTGAGGAGCCGAGCACCTACATTAGAGGAGCTGCCAATCAACGAGGCTGTCGCAAATGCGGCACTTGAGTCTGTTGTCCCCCCAAACATGGCGGCGTACGTTACGAACTCTCTCTCTACCGAATTGTCAATAGAGTACTGGCACAGCACTAGTCCGTCACTTCAGCTTTTTTGCTACCGTACGATTATGCCGCACAACATATATATATATATGCAATTACCCTCAGGAATTCGACTGCAAGAGCTCAGGATCGGCCGCAACAGATCAACGCTTTGAACCAAGTTTAGCCGTCCTTCATGAGATCAAGCTCACAGTCATGACTCCTGGTTTTCAACATCGTGCCGTCAAAACCGATGGCTCATGCTTTACGGCTTGGAAATCGATATTCTCAAGTAGTCACAAGCCGAGAAGGCTAACCTGCAGGAACAATCCAGGCAGGGTGCTACACATACGTGGTCAATAAACGGGATACGATGGAGAATCACCTCTATATAGACTATGACGTCACGGTGTCGAAAGAAATGAACATGCCAATCTTGAGAAAGCGATAATTCAGCGAATTTTTGTGAGTCCGCCAACATTCACCGGAGTGCTGGCACCATCCTTGTAAGAGATAGCGGAATCGTCAGATCTCATGTAGCACTTTGTTACACAGTTGCTCGACTCAAATGATATCCGAACGGCCGTTCTAGCTGCAGCGCAATCAATAAGGCCGGTACAATCAGTGGAAACACACACGAACTCATGGCTGCAGCGAACATGTTAGCCTGAACATTATATATATAAGCACCTTCCATCCGTCCCCGCCGTTACGCTCTTCAGCCCCTGCTGAATGCGCTGTGCGCAGCGCCAGGATTCCATCATCATTCCCCCAACTAGCCATCCGGGAGGCCACCAAAGGGCTAGATTTGACGTTGTCGGAAATGTTAGAGGGGAAGTTGTTCAGGCTTAAAAAAGGGAAGCTACACGAACTGGAAAGCTGGAACTCACCCTACGAGAGGAAGAAGAGCCAGATCACTGGGAGTACGAAGTGCCTCACAATGCGGGCACTGAGGATTCTATCCATAGCATATGGGGGCCGAATAAAAAGTTTATTGTCTTAATGATAGGGCCTGTGTCAGCTTTCGTCGTTTACTGGGTACGTATTCCCAACGAGTCACTACTCGATGAATCGAGAATCACCTTGGGATAAACGCGCTAATCAGTATACAGGCAATCCGTATCCTATGGAAAAAGGCCGTCGCCCTAATCTATACAGGCCAAACCAACTATAGGGCTACCATAATCATTCAACTCTTTCAGGACCGCAAAGATGGTCCTGAGAAGTTACATAAATATGAAGTACCCATGCCGATCAACTACGGCCCGTCGGATCCCATGCCGGAGACTACGAACCGCCTATAATGTCTTATAAGCGGCAGTACTTGGAATATCTTAATATGGAGGATGGCGAGGGGGGCTGGAACCCTCCTACGCCCAGAGTCACCCCTGCTGAATCCCTTGCGCTCCCCGAGGGTAGGACTTGGGACTCAACCAGCAATACAGACCCGAGCATAGACTGGAATATAGCGTACCATGTTGTCTACATCAGCGATGTACGGGTAGAGGACCACGAGGCAATTAATAGTATCCTAGCCGACCTTCCAAAAAAAGGAGAGCTCATAAAGCAGACTTCAGGTGCTCGAGTAATCGGTAATGTTAGCAAGGATGATTACGGTAAAGTAAGAATGTGGAGGGGAAAAGGCTGCGGGATTTAGAGACCAGGGGTTAGTTAGAAGTAATCCGGTCCATCATTGCCACCGACCTTGCCGTGTCATTAATATTGATCAGACAAGAATCTCAACTCCAAGCAGTTACCAAGGAACGAACTACAGGGTATTTCCCCGGGTCAATCGAATCGGTCAAGACAAGAACACAAAGTCGATCAAATTCGTGAATATATCCTCCAAGCCATCCACGATAGGCAAGGTGCTCGACGTGAGATATACAAAATGGTAGAAGCCCTAGTGGAGATGTCAGACAATATTCGCGAGGTCACAGTGGAAGACTTACACGCAGATGAGATCATGGACGACGAAGGCAGTTTACTCGATAGGCAAGGTGACTTCATCGCATAAATGGCATTATACCGGGACAGTGTGCTTATATAGAAGCCCTCTAGGAAGTTGGGCCAACCAAATGCGGATTTGGTAGAAAAGAACTAACTAGATAACGATATCGCAATACTGTTGGTCATTCAAAGACGGTTACTGAACACTACAAGTCATTACAGTATCGACTCTCGACGATTGAACGTCTTCTGCAACAAGGATCTATAGCGAATGGCAGAGAAGCATCTCGACAATGATTGGCATACTTTCCTGGCATAAAACGAGTTCCCGGGTGAGAGTACAGCAGCGATCAAGGAGGCACGCGGGGAGAGGTAGTGTACCTGGACTGAAAAAGGGGGCAGGCTGGCTCTACTCACTTCAGCCGAGCTATGTGAAGCGGCAGAGCCCAGGATAGTGCCTGAATATCACTTGCTCTCCATAATGAGAAAAATTACATAACGGAGTGTACGCGACGACTGCCGTCTCGATTAGCCTTCAATCAGGCTGACCGAGCGTTAATATGTGCAATTTGGCTCATGCAGCATTGTCTTAACCTGGAAGGCGATCAAGCCTTTCTGTATGTCAGGATATTTACTACATTGTTAAGCTCCCCTACCACCACTGTTAATCTTGTTTATTTTTATAACAAGAAATAAGCTTTCGAGCTACTAAACCTTAGGCTGCAGCACTCTGAGGACAGAATTGACTACGCCTATCGAACACCGAACCAACACTGATTTCCTCCAGGCCAACATGGCTGATATTGAGGTCTCGATCGTCATCAACACAGATATCAGTGACGAGATCGCCATCCCAATTCAAATGCTTCAATATGCAAAAGGGGGAAAAGGTCTGGTCCGAACAGTCCATATACCTAGGCCTCGTTATAAACAACGAAGCCCATTATGTCAAGACGCCAGGTGCTAGACCGTGACTACCATATAGCGGCCTAGACTCGGCACAGCGGTAACCCTTCGACGGTGAACAACCAGTCTCACATGTTGCAGCAGGGGGATTGATGGTAATTTTCGCAATCTGGCTGTATACTAGCACAGGCTTGGGATCTCAATCGGGATTTTGCTAAGAGAGGTTTTTGAAGGAATTTGTGATAGACTCGAGCTGATGGCTTACGGATGCTGTTGATTTTGAGGATATTCAGGGTGAGCACAAGGATCACATGCGAACCATTGAGAAGATCGGTACGCTGAAGCAATCTGTCGGGCAAAATAAGACCAGCATGAACACCGGTCGAACTCTGGAAGATCCGTGGACTAAGCCGGTTGACGGTAGATGATCAGCAGCTATGGGGCGTTGAAACGCAACACAGCCGGTAGATTTTGAACCCAGGAGTTGGCAACATGGATTGAGCGCCGAGATGCACGGAAGGACAGCTCGGGGGACTAGCTAATGACAGAGATTGTACGTATGCGTAGCGACGTTTCGTATCAGTGGAGCTAAGGTGTTATGTAGACTTCCTCGATACCGCAAGATGAGGTGGATAATGAGGCGAGCTCTTTACTGGCAAATGAGATGGGTATGATGCTTACATGGAGGAATTCTCAGGATCTGTCTCGACGATGTTGCAGACCTGGATTTGGGTCTACTCGGATAATGTCACTGGGCGTTTGGAGGAATATACTGGATCTAGAGCCTTCAGCGTTCTGGATATTATAAGTCTACATCCTAAATCACACCTCTCCTTTACCCTTCGCAACATTTCCTCACGGTCAGCCACGAAAGAGAAACCGCATCTTAATAGAGAAAACAACAACAAGAGAAGCTCAAACGGCAAAGACGTTGGCGTCTGTATCAGCAGAAGATCTGCCTTTTTGAGGATCCGCAGCGATGGAGATGTGACGACAAAGTGTCCATGGCATTGGGCTTAGAGATGATGATCACGTTTGCGGATACCATGAGCGTTTCGCTGGCGCCTGCGGGGGAGGCAGAGGCATTAGGTGCGTTTTCTTTTGGAGGTAGAGGGAGGGCAGGGGGGGGGCTAGCAGTGGCGAATTATTATATAGATTCATAGCGTTGAATTATTTGAGTGTGCGTTACAATATAGCACTCTGCATCGAAGCTTGCCAAGTTGGTAATGGATGCGATACTACCTGTCCATCTCATCAAAGACTTTGGCAGTATCCCACATTTCGCTTCCAAAGGCATACGCGCTGTTCTGCAAGCTCATAACCAAGGCACGTTGGGAATGTTCGTGCTCTAAGATCGCGACCGAAATCTAGTGGTAAGAGAATTGTCTGCCATTCCCGTCCAAATTGATTTCCAATTGGTGGAGAGAGTAGGTTGTAGCTTCCTAGACCCGTTAAGCCTGGTAAGTTCATTAGATAGCATGCTGAAGTCTTGTGATTACTAGTGCTCATTCACTCCTTTATTGACAACATGGCAAGTGCAGGAAACCACCTTCTTAGCTATTCGAGGGTTCGAGAGACCCACTGGTTACGTGTAGACTCGCGTCAAGCATACTGATCCAACCACATCCAAGGACTTCGCAACGAGGCATGGGACATCAATGAAGTGTCGATGGGGTAGGCGCGAGATGAGTGTGCTGGGCTTAGCTGTGATTGGCCTTGATGGCGTGCAGCAGTGCTCTACATAGAGAGCCAGGACTGCTTGAAAGACACAAAACAAGCATGGATCTTTAGAGAGGGCGTCCGAGCCTGATAGATTCCAGCTGAGACACGATGTGGCGGTTTCGTGTAAGTGGAAGGCGGGAAACGGCATATGGAGTGGGACGGGCGATGTGGACGGCGGAACAGAAGCCCCTTCGTGGTATACTCCTCCAACGGTAGATGAGTATAGCACAAACAACATTATGCTAGTATCTTGGACAACTCCACGTGTCCCTCCGGCAATCGATACGGCCCTAGGGCTACTGGAAGGTTTCCCGAGTATCCCATATCCCCCTGCGCCGTCTCTAACTTCTTTGTAACCTTTGCGACCAATTTCGCAATCCACTGATCATTAACAATGCCGCCCACAACCGCCTTTTTCATCCCATCCTTCATCCCCTTTGATAGATTCTTTGAGAAATCCTTGATGCCGCTTACCTCTCGGTCCATCGCACTTGGCTCCTTCTCCATCTCTACCACCTTGGTCGCCTTGACTAGTGCGGCGATGAAATTCAGCAGCTCCTGGTCGAAGCATGCAGGCAAAGAGGCATGTACCGCCATTTTGACATTCGTCTCGTCTTTGACTGCTTGCTCCAGGCTTTGCTGCGCTTGAATGGTCTTCGGCAGGCCATCCGCTACTTCGACTTCTATTTTCATTTGCTCCTTATCCTGGCGCGTGGGTATAGCAGGCAGAAGGTGCTCATGGTGCGGAAGCAGGAACGCAGGAATGGCAAATGTTGCGTTCATGCCGCCGAGTCGTGTAACTTGTTTTAGCTCCACAGATGCCGGCAGCGAGCGATAGGCCATGACGTCGTCAATTTTGAGCTGACAATTGATGTCGGAATCGGGGAGGAAAGGGCTTTGTGCCAATCCAAGAATATCGGCGAGCTGTAGTACGAAGTTTGCCTCTGAGAGCCAAGAGGTAATCTTCTGCTCCAGCCGACGAATCTCTGCAGCGTCCTGACCGTAGTCTTGAAATATGTGCTCGCCTAGTATGTAGCTGATCCAGCGGCCCGAGCCAGCTGCAGTGATAGACGAGATATGGACTGGGTGGAGGTAAGTAATAGGGTTGAGCAGCAGGCGTAGCAGCATTGGAAGCCGATGGAGAAGAGTTCGCACCCATGGTGGCGAGAGATTTTGAAGAGTCGTCACTTTGATGGACCTCTGAGGCGGGTGAGAAATGGATGGCTTGTTGTGAAGTTCGGAGCAAATTGCGGCTCTCAGGTCTCTATCGTTGCTGGAATCCAGTGTAGTGTCTGTATCTTGGGTCGCAGCTACTCTTGACAATCGCTTACGAGCTTGACGGACGGAATTGGTTTCCTCGATCAGATCAAGAGTCTTCTGGTAGAACTCGTTGGCTTCGTCATTGTCCGGAGATAAAGCTGTCACACTATTGATTCCAGCCTTAGTGGAAGAGTCTCTTGGAGTAGAGCTGCCTTCAGTCATCTTACTTATCATCTTGATAGTATCCGCATCCCCGTTGGCGGTCGCAGCTCTGAGTAGTGGCGTATCAGTGGCCATGATTGGATCACCGTCTTCATCCTTTGTGCTCTCTTCCAGATTACCGAATGTCATTTCATACTCACCGCCCTTGATGTTTGCATACACGTCGCCAATTTCGATTCTGCGAAAGAAGGGGATTTTGACATGTTCCACTTGGATCGCGAGTTCCATGTCATCCGATAATTTGATGCCTACCTCGATGCCATGCGCGATGACGGTAAGACTCGAGAGAGATATCGTTAAGCCACGTACGACCATCAGGCCGTCTACCGTAGTATCGATCTCCAACGCAGGGAGGTCGAAGAAAGCGATCTTCTCATTGACGAAATGTAGCTGCCGGAGTAGCATGCGAAGTCGCTTTCGCACGAATCGTGCCACGGTATTGAATTGGAACAGACATGTCAGGAATATGAGTGGATAACAATTGATAAGAAATACCCAGTAGAGTAGCCAGGAGGTCGCTGCCACGGCGTACGCCAGATGCAAAGTCGCAAGAAGGGTCCAAAGAGGGATTATGGGCAAGACGCGACAGCTCTTTGAAGCACCGAGAAGCAGGATATATGTCAGGATGGGTGCTCCTGAGAGAAGCCAACGCCTCGGCCAGTCATATAGAGCGACGAGTAAAGTGACGACAACAGCAAATAGTAGGGGTGTTGCAAATTGGTTGTGGGCGTGCGCGACTGGATCGATCCTTTTGGGAACTGGCTTTCGCTTCGACGCGTCGAAGAATTTGCGTTCGTGGGTCATGTTCGTTTATTTAATTCTGAGATCAACAGACAGAAGAACCATTATGGATGAACAACAACTATCAGAGCTCTGCGAATAACAAAGGCGTCGTACAGTCAAAAGCCAGATTCTCAAGTGGCAGGTGCCTCTGACGCGATTATATATGTATCAAGTCCAGAGAGCCATTGTTAATTGATGTCAAGGATTCAATTTTGTATAAGGTACCCAAAATTTGGTGTTTTCATGATAATAGAGCAGCCATAGGTGTCATTATGCCAAGACTTGGCTGCGCTAGTCCCAGTACGGCCAGCCTTCTCGAAAATGAGAACGACGGAGAATCGTCTTTATAGCATATGGTGTTGGCGTGCTTGTGGCCCCCTTGTACGAAGCCGCAACTGATGTCGTAACGAAATTCATGAACTCATTATTATTATCTGTGAGCAATAATGCAAATATGAACAGAAGCTAGCTACAGATTCCAAAGCAAGACTGCCTCCTATCTACCTTTTCTCTTGAATCTGAACTTCAGCTCGTCCTCGCTGTCACTATCCGACTCCTGCGCAGCAAATTTCCTCTGCTTCTTTGCCACGGTCTCGCTGGCTTGAGTGGCAGCTGGTCTCTTTCGATTCCCCTTGAGAGATCTACCAGTGCTAGGAGTTTCCTCCGTCTGCTGCGTGTGTTGCTGACGCCGAGTAGTCATTGGTGCGTCAACATCAATACTTTCAGGTAAACCATCGTCAACGGCCAACTCGGGCGGCACTTCCACAGCATGGCTTCTTGCCGTATTGAACGGCTGACTCTGCGATTGTGATTGCGTAGCACGCTCTTTCTCTTCCCGTTGCTTCTTCGATGGCTCCCTTTCCAGCCAGTAATCCTCACCGATGCCGAAATCTTTCTTCTTGACCTCTTCCAGTGGAACTATGAGACTAGTGCACCGCCTTGCTACAGCTCCTTCTCCTTGCCGACGGAATTTCTTGAAATTCTTCCTCCCGTTCCAGCGCTCGTCCCAGCGATTGTTGGTCCCGCCATTTGCCGCTCTGCGCTGCGGTACGTCTGCACGGTCTGGGAGCTCCATCTCCTCAACTACCGCCAGATTCTTCATCTCTTCCACATTCAGGCTATCCAGATTCTCCCGTAGATTCTCCTCATCGCGCTTGGCTGCCTTCTCTTCAGCTTCTCGTTGCTGGCGCACAACGTCTTTAATATTGATTTCCTTTTTGGGCGTTCGAGCCTTCTCCGGTTTGGCTGTTGTCTGCGATGTCTCGAAGGATCTTTCACTAGAGATACCGTTTCGCTGGTCTTCTTCAGCTTCTTCAAATCTTCTTCTTTTCATGGCAGCTGCCGCAGGTAAGAGTTTGTCGACCACATCCTCTTCGTCATCTTCATCCGAAGATGGGGCCGAACGTTTTCTGGGAATCGCAGCCTGAATGTCACCGTTCGCTTGGCTGGGAGCATCTACCTCCATGGCAGAATTAACATAAGAAGTACCATTCTAGAACAGTCAACCCCAACATGAAAAAGCTTTACATAGATTTGACTCACCGAGTAGCGTTGCGATCTTCCACTTCTCGGTGCACTGTCTATCTGGGATGCGAAAGGAGCAGAAAATGAGGGCGCAGGAACTGTAGAAACGTCGTCGTCATCGTCAAATCCCTTGAATCGGCTGACAATAGCACCTCGCGCACGGGCGCGTCTCGGCCTGGACTGAGAAACTTCGGGCTCCGTTGGCTTGTCAATTTCAACAGCGTCCTGTGATGGGGCGGGTGCATGATTACTACTAGCCTGTACAGAAGCTATAACGATTAGCATCTTGGTAGACAGGGCTTGAGAACGATCCCTGCTTACAGTCCTGCTCCTCTGTATCAAGGGGTTTCCTGAGTATGCTGGCATCGTTTAACAAAATGGCATCCAAGAATTCACTTTGCTCGATCAGCCGCTGGCCGAGAGCTAGAGCGATTTGAATTGTCAAGTTCGCTGCCCACTCTTCGAGACCTTTCTTTCCTCGGAATGCGACGACCACGACCCCTTTGCCCTCGCTCCCATCCTCAAATTCTCCAAGTCCTTTTTCTCCAGCCACACCTTTGACGTAACGTACAATCTCCTGGATGCTTGTCTTGCCCGGCTCCAAAGTATATTCTAGCGCCTTTCCCCCTCCATTCGTGATGGGAGCTTGCAGCGTCTCGAATTGAAGTGGGTCACAGAAGACGAAGGTGTAGCCATCGAACACATTACTCCGCTGCGGCATGGGAGCGAAGTCTTCTGCGGGTCGTTCGCTTGGTTCTTTGCTTTTGGGGGGTAGATGCTCTCGGGCATTCGGCCAGTGAGCATCAAAGTCTGCTTCAAGTGGTGAGAGACTTTCCAACTCGTCGAGGTTGTCTGGTGTTGTCGCGTAGATCAAAGCGTCGATGTAAGTCTCGGTCACGATGTATTTGGCGTTTATGAGCGCTTGAAGACCCTTAGCTGTGTTTCGCTTGGTGCTGACAACATGAGTTGTTGCACCCATGACGTACGGTATGAGCACCTTGATATCAAGATCTTCAAGGCGAGTCCGATAGTTCGCCAAAGGATCTTTGCCTGCTTTCATCTCTTTCGAGCTGAGCGAGAACGTGAAGACGACAGGGTGCCATTTGATTCTTTGTAGCGTATATCAGCCTAATGTGCTCATGAATGGAGGGTAGTCGTACTTGAATATGATGCTTGATTTTCCCAGCTTAAACGTATGTTCATTGTTCTTCATAACCCTGGTCTCGCCCCTTACTTTATCCCCATCGATCTCTGTGCCAAATTTGGTGTCCTCGTCTTTAAGACTGACCTCCGAGCGCGTATTCACGAGAGACTGCGAAGATCAGATGAAGGCTGCCAGTATGTAAATCTTGGAGGAACCCACCCCATCACCTGGCTTAACATTTGCAACTGATAAGGTAAGGTGTTGTCGCGAGACTGACTTCTCATCCTTAATCTGAAAGGCACCTGTAGCCTGGTCAGCGAACGTCCGTAAAAATTTAGAATACGCACCATGGCAGTACGAGGTCTAGTATACTTACCATTCCTTCCGTTCTTGCCCTTTTCTGGAAGTGTTCTGCCGAACAGATACTTCTTGCCTGGGCGCAGCCAGATCCTTTTGTCTGGGATTGTAAGTCAGCTGTGGTTTGGGAGTTGTGTTCATTCATACGTGCGTGCTAAGATGTCGCCATCACATTCCAAGGTCCACATGTTGCTACGTGCAGGCTTCGAGAATTGCCAGAGAAGCGCCGCATACGGATGACACAGGGACGCGTCTCGCTGTCATATGGACGGACTATGAGCATAGTAGGAGTTTCACAGAGCCTTGCGGATGAAGACGACGGTTGCAATGTGTCAATGGCTTCAGTCACATCTCGACTGCGTATGTCAAAGCTCAAATGTGGTCAAGGCGAAAAGATCGAGCTGAGCGCGTGTTGACGGCTTTAACGTCCAATGTCCGAGACTATCCTACATTTGGTTGTCTATATGGCTATCTTTGGATCTTTGCGGTACACACAGCTTAATTTTGCTGCAAAATCTCAAGACCGGAATAACGCAAGCTTCGCCGAATCCCGACCCTTGTTTGTCTGCGCCCTCTCGTCTCGTACCACGAGCATATCCTATGAAGCACCCATTCGCAATCTGTAAACATTTCAAGAACAACGCCTCACCTGGCGCTTTCGATGTAGACTCGGATTGCTCCTATCGTTCACTCTTCCTCTCTCTCGCTTCCCCACTCCCTCTTTCTCTCTCTCACGCACTCAATAATGTGGCATCCGAGGAGTCCGTTGGAGCAAGCCCATCAACAGTCATGTTACTGTCCCCAACCTTGATGTATACATTCGCACGCCCAGCGTAGGTGGCTGGGATTATAGAACCAAGATATATGTCGACTACAAGTGTGTAGGAGCCGTAGTACGCGGTGAGCTCCCAAATACCTCGAAGGATTGATGCGGCCATGCCGTAGGTGAAGTCGAACATTCCTGGCATATGGGATTTGATGGAGACTCCCACACTAGAAGGTGCAAAGATAACACCACCTGCAGGAATCTTGGTATCTCCCTTGTGGACGATGCCTTTTTCGACCGCAATGTTCATACCGTAGACCACGGCGTAAGCCATGGGATACGGTTTGTACGCTACTTGGTAGCCAGGAAGGACTTGGAAGATGATCTGTGGAGTTGTGTAAGGGACGTGATAGACTGGGGGAAAGACACCGGCGACGCTATGGCCTTGATATCAGCTCGAGCCGTGCTGCAGTATCAAAGATAAGGCACCTACGCCGTAGTTCCTGGGGAGGATGATTGGATCGGGCTCCCACTGAAGTTCAGTGCCGATGCTGCTCCTGGTTGATTCAACGATCCGAGGCCTACGGGAGGAACTGCTGCAGTACTGAAACAAAGCAGATGTAGCAAGAAGCTGAGGTGGAAGCCATAAGCCATTGCAATCAACATATATCTTTTAAACTGAAAACCCAGAATTTGAGACACCAAAGTAGCAATGAGGAATATTCTAGGATCAGATCTTCTACATGAAGCAATGTCGAACTCAGCTACTATACTCCTAGCCGCAGGTGCCCGGTGCGTTGAACCAACAGGCAACGCAATGCATCGAGAAAGCCACTTCAGAATTAGAACTGGTTCCCTATTGGAGGACGAGTTGAGATTGGCGCTCCGAAGTCAAAGCCCACTTGTGCGTGCACACTCCCAAGCGACGCGACCTCGACTGAGATCCATGCGGTGGGATGGATGTGAAAATTTTGCAGAATGTCCAACATCACAGGCTTTCTGACTAGATCATATAGTCAGACATCGCTTTTGATGTGCCTGAGCTAAGCTTTCTACGCGTAGCGTACCAAAAGCTCTCGATTTGCGCCAAAAGAAAATGCAGGCCTGTGAGTCGTCCATATGAATGGGTTCAAGAGTGTGAGACGTCTTTAGCCAAAGACACAACGGCTTGTAGCCTCGAGAATGCCATAGAATGGTTAGTGGTATCGAAATCTTCAAGAAGTCAGAACTCAACGAAACCTTGAGATTCGATAAAGACTTCCTCGACATCACAGATATTATTTGCTGACAGGTGCATGGACTTTGTTCGCAATCGTGTCTTGTAATAGAGATTCGACGCAAGGACTGCTTCGCGTGCCCTTAAAATGTGTCAAGTCAAGATCCAGTACCGAACTCCACTGAGCTGTTTACTGATGCTGCTGTTGCACGAACAACTCGGGCAAGCAAGAATCCGAACGATGCTCCCGTGACAGAAATGCAGATTTGTCCCCACAATTGATGGTGAAAGATAAAGGATAGATGATGACTGAAGAAAGAAAAAAGATGGAAATAAAAGATGAAATAACAACAGTGCAACACCAAAGCCTTTTAGCCGAAGTGTCAGAAACGCCGATACCCGCCGCTAAGCCCCGCAGCACGCTGCCAAGAAACGCCCCCTTGACAGCCGTCCCTAACCCCTCCAACTCTTACCCCATCCACCATCGCGCCCCCTACCAACTCCCAATCCCACACCCTCTCCCCAACATGGCGGACCCAAAACCCACCTCCGGCGTCGACGAGACCCCCCACTCACCCATCGAAAGCCAGCACTCCCTCGAAAAACACCTCCAAATGCGCCCAGAAGCCCAAGATCTCAAGAACAGAAATATCCTACACGATACCAATGCCGCACCGTACCCCGCCCCTCACCTTCCGCTAGGACTCTTCAAATGACAGGCAAAGCTAATGAGCAGATAGTGCGATCCAAGCTGCACAAGCGGAGTTAGAGCGGCAGCAAGCTACGGACAATTTGCGAAAGGGATTGGAAAAGCGGCCGGAGAAGGAGGAGTTGGTTGAGCGTGCGTTTATACTCTCTCCTTGCACTCTTCTACTACCATAGAGTATTGAACGTCGGAGAGGGTGTCTTTGCTAACGGTTTCCTGTTGGGTTCCAGGAAACATCCTACCCAATTCCACCGCTGCACCCTCGCTGCAGGAGAAGCAAAGGGAGCTTGCGAAGCACATGCGAGCGGATAGCTTGGAGCAGAAGATCCAGCAGCGGCCTAAGCCGGAGGAGTTGGTGAAGGAGGGGATATTGGATGAGGATCCTACGTCGCCTATCAAGGGGTGAGGTCGATACCCTGGGCGGGGCGATCGCGATATTGATAGCTTTTGGCGCGAGAGGGGTTGAAGAGACCGCTTCCAGCACGGACGCTGATGTTTGAGCAGCTGAGGCTAGCAAGCGGGATTCCTGCCAGGTAGTTTCTATGAATCATGGAATTTCGATTGGCATTATTCCCACATTCATGCCCCGTCTCAATAACTCTCCACCACCTCCGTCTTCACCTCCGTCTTCACCTCCCCACCCAGATCCGGCACCCATCCCTTCGGCCTCTCCCGTCCGCGGATGATCATACCATACACTGCCCCCTCCACCTTCTCCACACAAGTCCTCATAACCTCCATCTTCTTCTCCACGTCCCTCTTCATTCCCCCAGCAGCCGTCGTATCCAGATGTTCAAAACACGTTCTCAGCACTCTCAGGTCGGTCAATATATCCCTCGCCTCACCTCCACCCTCGTCTGAAGAGACGCCCCTCGGCAGCTCCCCATCCGTAGCCATAGTCGTGATTGCAAACCGCATCAGCTCACCCACTAGGTCGAAAAGCCCGAGCACGTAGTCGTCTTCTGGGAGGGTAACACCGGCTGGTAGTTTCGACTGGGCTTGCGCGTGGGTGATGAGCGTTTGGGTTTCGAGGTAGTGCTGGAAGGAGATGGCTTCGATGTATTCTTGTATACCGCCAGTGATGTTACGCTGGTAGCGCCAGGAGTTGATACCTTGCAGGTCTGGGACGAGTGAGGTGAAGAGGTCTTCGATTTGCTGTTGCCGTGGGGCGTTCTCTTTTGAGACTTTGATCGGAACGGGGACGGCGAGCTGGCGGACTCTGGAGTGGAATGCGTTAATGGTGGCGGTGGTGGTGGGGATGGCTCTACATACCGCTGGAGCGAGAATATCCTGGCCAAGCTATGAGCATGTTTCTGCTCATAGTTGTGGACTGCTCACATCTTCTTGCTAAGCGCTGTGATGTCTCTAGAGGCTTTGATGATACGCTCTCGGCGTGCTTGATGCTCGTCTAACTCATCGCGGAAGATCTCGAAGGTTGGCATGAAAGGGGATACTGCTGGGGTCTCCATATCTTCGTCGCTACGAGGATGCTTGATGCCTGCCATTGCTGCTGTTGTCGACAATTGAACGAAGGGTGAGGTTGCATGGTGATACGAATACAACATAGATCCTCGCACGCCTCGACAGCGCAATTGATAGAATGAGGACTTTCCTTCACATGATTTCAGGACACCAGGCTAACCCTTTTCGACGGATCTATGAATGACTGAGCAATCTTACGATAAACATTACCCATAGTATCGTTTGATCATAACCGTCCCTTTCTGCTTCACGGTCGAAAGCTAGTCAATAGCCCACGTCCTCCCATCATCCCTCCCAGTAGCAGTAGCCTCAGAGTAAGTCCTCAAACCCGTCATAGCCTGCTCCTCCCCATGGTATCCAAAATCCGGGGCTAGCTTGCCAAAATTGATAGAATAATCATATCCCGCGATAGTATTCATGGCAAACGAAATCTTGTCCATGGTCTTGTTCTTCCATCTGTGCTAAGGTTCTATCTGTGGATATTGCGAGGGGTGCAGATAGAAGGCCAACTTTGATGACGGATTACCGCCGAATTGTGCGTTGATGTGCGCACTAAGTGGTGCTGCGAAGTCATCCAAGTCCCATCGTATAGCCAAGGCAGTGCTGTTCCGGGGTTGAAAACGTTGCGATACATTCAGGTGCCAAAAAGGGTGTCAACCCAACCAATTGGTGACGAGCGTATCAGCCGGTCCAGCCAAACGAAGAAGACATCGCAAGGATATCACTGTGAGAATTGAGCATTTTCGTTCACAAGTTTAAGATACAAAGGCATTATAGGGCGATGGACGGTGGGACTGACCTGATATCTCATGGCTCTGTTTTATTGCCCCATAAACAATGTGGGTATCTTGGGAATGGCCTTCGACTCTTGGAATCGGAAGCTGACCCCCACAGTCATAATGTACCCAAGCTTTGACTCTTATCAAAGTAGTCGAGCTTCAAGCGCTTCTTACTCAAACTTCGTAAGAAGTCGTGTTTAGCCACCCTTTTAGATGCTGGAACCTTCCCTTCAATGATCCTAACAAGCCCAAATCTTCCCGCCTCCTCTCAGCGTTATTTTCATTGTGCACTCAATCCGCTGTCCTTCATTTCTCTTTTCATCTCTTCTCGCTTACTTCTTGTATGGCTTCAAGGCCGCCATCTTTGGCAAAGAAAATCCCTGGTTCGACCGAGCTGCCCAACCATTCATGCTCCTTCGGACACCAAGCGTCTTCCTGGGCATGCTTGCTGCTGACTGTACGTGTGTTATGGTCGTTGCATGATATGTGGTTGCTGGCCTGATGTCGGTATGATGTGATGCTGCTTTGCTGTTTTCTAGAATGTCTGCGGCAAGCTCGTGTGATGGCTCCTCGATTCTTGTTTCTGCCTCATCGAGAAGGGCCTCGCTGTGTGGTGGCGAGCTTGAGAGGAACACGTACTGCTTCTTTACTTGCTCATCCCGCGAAGGGACAAGGTAGGGTCGAGTGGTGTTCGAGACAGTCGGCAGTCTGTGGGCGGAGAGCGTTTGTGGTATTGTCGACAGTGGCGTTCTGACCGTAGGCCTCCCAGTTTCGTGCGAGATCGGTAAGATGGCTGGAGTGGACGCATTGAGAAATTGGTAATGATTCGGATGACTGTGACCTGCCAGTGGTTCTGGTACCGTGACTTCTTCCGTCGATTGTAACACGGCCGGCTGATTAAATTTCATATTAGTCGTACCGCATTTGCCCCAGAAGCTCATCAAGCTTTCTTGAGCTCCTAAAGTATCAAGAGGACTGCCGTTGCTTCTCGTTGTCTCGACCTTAGAGGCTGGCAATTTGTTGACCGCGCTCTCTCTTCCTTGAACAGCGTTATTCAGCTGCGAGGTTGCGGAGACGAAGCCGCCGTATGAGAAGGTGGAGCTGCTCTGCATCGTTGTCACACTGCCAATTGCTGAGAAGGTGGCTTCGTGACTGCCAAACCTTGCGCTCGGAACTTCCACTTCAACCCTTCGTCGCTTGGCGCCATGCTCATGAGATTTGTTGTCCCATCTGCTCCTCCTTGAGGCTATCGACTTGACATCTTCCGCGCCGTTCAGAGGCCAGACGTCATCGTAAAGACTGATCAACGTCGTTGAGGCTTCGATGATGCGAGCCTGGTTTGGGTAATTTCTGCTAAGAATCCGACATATGTCGTTCACAGTTCCCGAGTCCATCGTGGGCCCCTGGTTCGTAATATACTGACCTACCTTCTTCGTCGATAAGAATGGTGATAGCGTGGTCTCTTCTCTCTGCGAATTCTTGGTCGGACAGCTGATGTATAGCAACGCTTGTGCTCGAGTCATTGCAACATACAATAGTCTCCGCTCTTCGTCGGTATCTTCTGCTCTTGAATGCGGGATGCATCCTTCGTAGGCGGAAGGCACGAAAACTACAGGCCATTCAAGACCCTTGGCAGCGTGTATAGTAGAGATAGTGATCTGTGACTGGGAAATGTCTCCTTCTGGGTCTTTATCATCTCGCTGAAGCTCTGTTGCCAGTGCAACGTTGGCTAAGAACTTCGACAATGCCTCCTCTGCAGCATTGCCCTTCTCTTGTTCTAAGCCTGCGATTCGTGGTAAATCATCGCTTTCCTCGATACCGCATTCGCTGTTCAACATAGGGAACTCTAGCGCTTGAACAAGAAGTTCTTCAATATTTGCCCACCGACTCTCATGATCATCGTTATGGGTCTTTCTGAGATAAGCCTGGAAGTCCAGCTTCTTGATGATCTGTCTTAGGATATCCTCAGGTGACTGTGGCACGGAGCAGTCCAGTATCTTGCTCCTGGAGGTGAGAATTATGCTAATGAGTGTTCCTAAACCGTTCTCTGCGGCCTTGGAGATCTTTGTCTTTGGCTTGTTGTGTCCTTGGGCCGCTTCTCTTATGAGCGTCCAGAGACTGGTCTTCTTTGCTTCTGCCTCCTCTAGTAAACCCTTCGCAGTCGTTGGACCTATGCCCCTGGCAGGTATATTAATGATACGTGCCAAAGCATCATTGTTGTGCGGTTGGTTGATTACTCTGAGGTAATCTAGTAGTATCTTGACTTCAAGTCGATCAAAGAATTTCTGACCGCCAACCATCCGGTAGGGTATGCCAGCTCTGCCCATTGCTGATTCGATATGCCTGGAAAGAGAAGCGGAGCGAAGGAGTATGGCAAAGTCGGAGTAAGTGAAGAGGTCCCCTGTAAGAGCCAGAGCTCTTTGGATCTCCGAAACGATCCATGATGCTTCAATCTCAGCGGACGGTAGCCGGCGGAGTACCGGTACGGTGCCTGGGCAGTGTGTAGGTACTAGGGCTTTGGGGTGTCGGGATTCGTCCTGCTCTATGACTTCGTGTGATGCGAGAAGAATGGCTCCTGAGGACCGGTAGTTACTTTTGAGCTCAATGACCAATGTATCTGAGTACTGTTTTCTCATTCGCTTCAAATTCTTGACTTCTGCCGACCGCCACCCGTAGATGCTCTGATCTGGATCGGCAACGGTAGTGACCCGTTTGTTCTTAGCGGCAAACAGCCTCATGAGGTCAAACTGTACAAGATTGGTATCTTGAAACTCGTCGATCAATACGACCTCGACATTGGACACGCATGTTGGATGTTGCCCCAATAGATCGACACATCTGAGGAGAAGGTCGTCATAGTCGAGGAGATTAGATTTGGCTAATTGGTCCTCGTATGCTTGGAAGACGGACGCGAACTCCTGCTGCTCGACATTGTTCCTCTTCGCCTCTGTTTGAGCCATTTCCGTGTAGCTAATTCCTTTGACCTTGGAGCTCGATATTCTGGACTGCGCTTTTCTAGCATCGACGTTGATCCCCAATCTTTTGACGATTCGCTTGATGATGCTTATAGTGTCTGAGCCATCTGCGATGCCGAAGCCTTTACTAAGGCCGATGAGGTGGCCGTAGGTGACAAGGTATCGACGGCAGACAGAATGAAACGTGCCTAGTATCAATCTTGATTCGATACCATTGCCCAACAGCTTGGAGAGCCTCTCTTTCATCTCCCGCGAGCTCTTGATAGTAAATGTAAGACATATTACGTTCCACGGTTTGTAGTCATGGTGCTGGAGGAGGTATGCGACTCGAGAAGTAAGGGTTTTTGTTTTGCCGCTGCCCGGAGGAGCGAGGATCTGTAGGACATTAGAAGGCGACGTTACTGCTGTATGTTGTGCTTCATTGAGGTGCTCAAGCATTGAAGCCATAGGCACAATGATGATCCTATGTTGTTTGAGAGGACGCGACTAGCAACTTTGCGGGGTAGTCATGTGGTCACGTGACTGACAGACCGGGTAAAATCCGGTAGCACTTCAAACTGCCACCTCAATCAATTCATAGCCTTTACTCCGTACGGCTATATGCAATTGCTCCGCCTTGGCAGTAGGAAATAGGATATCGATGCCAAATGCGCATGGCCAGACTTCGAAAGGTCTTCCTCCTATGAACAGCCACCCAGAGAGCGGGCCGAATTAATTAAACGCTGGTGCCGCCGATGCTGCTGGACGATGCTGATAGTGTCTTTAGCCCCATATCTCTCTAACGCAAGCAGCCTAATAAACATTTCTCCCTCTACACAAGCGTGCCGCTGCCCACATAGAAACTCGCTCGCGCACAAATTGTTCCGTTTGGCAACTTTCTTAGGCGATTGTGGAGAAATTGTATGCTGAACGAAACTTCTAATGATCCTATTCGGAATATTCACTACTGTCAAAAACCTTCTGCGCCTTCTCCAGCAACATTCTCAGGGCTGAATATGAGCGATGGTCCTCCGTCTTTCATGTCATTATAGTCCTCAAGAAACTCGTTTAGGTCTAGTTGCAGCTCTTGCCAATAGAAAGAAGATTGCTTAAGTACTTTAGCAGTCACCATAAAGTACTTTAAACATTTGGTTGGCGGGTAGCGTCTACGAAGTATGTAGGCGCCTAAGTACATTCAAAGAACAACAAAATTCCACTTTTCTTCCCTTCTCTCGTTTTCACCCTAGAGCGACCTTTATAACTTGCTATGGAAAAATTGGATATCTATAGGCAAAGTAATCTTCTCTATACTAAAGAGAGTATATTGAAGTATCGAAAGGGCGGATATCACCCGGTCTGCCTAGGAGACACTTTTCAGAACGACCGGTATAGGATCCAGCACAAGCTAGGCTGGGGCGGCTTTTCGACGGTCTGGCTGGCAGAGGATACGAAGTATATCGTCTTGAATAACAACAACTCAGGTCCTACTAACGTTTGTAGGCAATTGCGATGGGTCTCTATCAAGATCATGACTGCTGATGCGACAGCGCATTCTCATGAGCTCGGTATCCTCAGATCACTCGCCAGTTTTCGTCATGGAAGCACTGATACATATATCGTTCAACTCCTCGATGACTTCCAGCACCAGGGGCCCAATGGAACCCATCAATGTCCGGTGTTCGAATTGCTTGGGCCCACGCTGGACATGGTTATTAGCCAATACAGTGACTATAATGATCCTGAAGAGCGCCTCGAGCCGGATACAGTCTTAAAGATATCTGAGCAGCTGCTGAATGCCATCGCATTTGTGCACAAAGCTGGCTACGGGCATGGAGGTACGACGAGCTACGAGATGCTTGCAGACGCTGCTATCTTATTTGCATCTTTTTCTGCAGCTAACCAGCAGCAGACATCAGCAGCAGGAACATTGCCTTTACATGTAAGCATTTGTCGCAGACGTCCAGGGATAATCTTTTCGACATCCTTGGAGATCCGGAATCAGAGGAATTGGCTCGGCTTGATGGCAAGCCTTTAGAAGACGGCCTACCCAAACAGCTGGTCAATACATCAGGCTGGTACAATTGGATCGATGAAGATAAGGAGGATCTTCGTATCATCGACTTCGGAGAGGCTTTCCTACAAGGGGCAGAGCTAGCAGGGCTAGCCCAGCCTAACGTCTTGCGAGCACCGGAAACCATCTTCACTGATAGCTATGACTTCAGACTCGACCTATGGCGTGCCGGTATTGTGGTAAGGAGATGCTCCTCTATCTCTCTCGCCAATAATAATGATATTTGATCTTGACAGATTTATTCGTCTGTAGTGGGAGGACTTCCATTTCACTATTGGGGTAATATGAATACTCTGATTGCACAAATGATCAGGTTTGTCGGAGAATTACCAGCCGAGTGGCAGCCGAAGTGGGATGACACCCAAGTGGCATCCAACTTTGTACCTGTGAAAAGTATGTCCCCTTCAAAAGGACGGTTCGCAGCCCCCGAGTGGGCCACATAGATGGCCCAAAGCAAAGGCCGCCTATGGAAGGGTACCGATTTTGATCCAGCTGACCTTCGAGTAGATGAGAGTCATCGATCGACATTGGAACTAAGGTTCCATGAAAAGGTCCCCGAGGACGAATTAAAGCTTTTACTCCCTATCGTCCAGGGATTGATGAGATTCATGCCATCGGAGCGAACCTCAGCATTACAAGCGCTTGATATTGTCAGGGTTCTGCGACACAAATTGGCGGACAAGGCTACCTTGAGTCATTGACCCTTGAGATGCGTACTTTTGAAGGTTTGCTGACACACCACGGGTGTCTAGCGCTGACGTGATGTCAAGTTGTTTTACCCTGCGGCAAAGATGTGATTTGATCGGCTAAGAGATTGATAGATCTAGGCGAACGTGATGAAGGCAGTGTAGCACAAGGCGTCCTGCATGTTCCATCCAATATTTGTCCCTTGCTAGCTTGATCACTGGTTTGAATGAGGATGAATGCATCATTGGGAGGGATCGTTAGTGAGTTTGAAAGAGCTGATAGTGAATATTAGAATTATACTAGTACGGGAGATGGTTTGCAGAATAGAATTGGAGCGGGTACGGTGTAGTGACTTGAGCTGTACAAAAGTTCTTCAGGGATCGCGCCAGCCTACGAGCGTCTACGGAGTAATACAGGCACGCGGTGAGCAGAATAATTCGGACACTTGGCGGGTGCTTAATTAGTCCTAGTGTCCGAATTATTTTGCTCACCGCGTGACAGGGCAGAGTCGGTCGATCCTTTCGATTCGTGGCTTCTCCCGCCGCTACTAAGCGACCAGACTAGGGACGAGTATAAACTTAAGTAATTGAACCTTACACGCCTTGTTAGCAGCAATTTAGTTATTTCAAAGCCTACCTTACTTTATGTAGGGACACCCAATCCATACTCCGCACTAACTTTTCTAACCTTCGAGGCATCCTGCAAGTCTCACGTAATGGCCCCACGAGGTAGGAAAGTATCAACTACGTACTTATCTCCGCATCACTTAACACAGTCTCGTGCCATATGACTTTTCTAGACTTCCCTAGCAAGTTCATTTTAACAGAAAGCCTTCGATCCTAGGCCGCCAGCCACATTCGGCGCACACCTTAGCCTCTTGTGTAGGGTAACCTCATTGCATTCTACAGTATTGACAGGACTCAAGACTCGTCGACCTCAGATGATACTTCAAATGTGAGACTAGCATAACCGGCGTAGAGGGAATTCGATCGATGCTATCGTTAAGCCGGTCTGACAGTACGTGCATGACAGTGCAAGCAGAATTCTAGTAAGAAGGTACTTGCAATTCGTCAATTTGTTCTCCAGCAGATCCTTGCACAAGCCTAGGCAGCATCGCGGCGGGATGCTAGAGCTTGAGCTCAACATGCGGTCCTCACAAATCAGGCAATTGTAAGCTGTCAGTGGCCCTAGGCATTGGGACTACGGGATGCTTACAGGCAGAGAAAATCCGATCCCGAGTCGAACTCATCGATTGGAATCATGGCTTATGCTTCAATCTCACTTCTAAGATAATATCCATATTGCGATTTTCAGAATTTGTGTGCTATAATAGTGTCCTCAATTCCCTCATTTTCCTATTCGACCCTCTTGTCAACGAACACTCTTCCATTGCAGCTAGCAGCACTCACATTGAACGACCTTCTCAACCCACGGCCTCACACGCTGCCTCCTTCGCTTCAAACAACACACGATGCATTCCAATATCATTGCCATCTTCGCCGCCTTTGTGGCCCTCTCCCTCGGCTTCACCATCCCAGAAGACCAAGCGGACGGCGTCTATCAGTACAAGCTCCACCCTGACGGCAAGGAAACACACGAACTAATCGGCCCTATCGTCACGGAAGATATCACCCCAAACCCCAGTGCCAAACTCAACAAGAGAACTGGAATCATCGGCGATACCTCCACCAGCTGTGGCTGGGACTACATCACGGATGCCGATTGGTATGCCTCGACCAATTCTCTGATTGCGAATTCGACACCGGCGGTCCGTCTGCCTGGCGGTTACCACGTGTACGCCGTTGCAGGAAACGCTTGGGCTGTTTGTTGTACAAACGCCAATATAAATAGCTACAACTGGTGCGATGGAGTGGAGTATAGACAGGCTCGCGGAATCATTGAAGGGCATTGCTCAAGCAGTCCATCCAGGAAGCAAGCTGGTAAGTGTCCATCGACGATTCGTGTCAGCGACATGCACTAATGTCAAAACATAGGCTTCACCTCTCCAACGGGCTGGGGCAAGACATACGGATGGGACAACAGAGTCGGCACTCAGCTTTGTGGATGATCTGCGATGTCGGAACGTCTTTCTTTCCTCGAGGGTTCGCGTTGAGTCGTTTGACGTCCGTCTGTCCCTGGTTTACATTTGGTATTTTGATCGCCGACGCTCGTTTAGCGCGTCAAATCTGCTCGCTTAGTAGGACACGCCACTAGTAAGAATGCGGTTAGTCTCATAGTCACGTGATCGGCGGCTAAAACGATAAATCAAATATTTCATATGCGCAAACATGTACTTACTACATACACCAATCCTTCTGCAACATACCATGCTGATTTGTGTCATCATCTCACCTTCAGTACCTACTCTAATCTCGAGCAGTTGCCCCGCCTGGTCATGCTCTTCGTAGCTGCAACCGTCGTCTTTTCCTTCCCTCTTCTTTGACTGGGTATCAGAGAATTTATCTCTATGAGGGATAATGTTGTCAAGCCTTCCAAAAAACAAGAGCTGACTCATACGCGCTGAATATCTAATCTCTGCATGACGAATCAGTCAGCTCACTTATCAGCCTAAGTTGACAGCCTGGGTTTGGAGCCTCTCCCAAATATCGCTTCATGATCTGTGAGACTCTGGGCGGGGGCAACGGCTCGAGAATTTGAGAATGGGCTCATGTTTTCCTTGGCAAGCTTTGCCGTTGGGCCTGTTAGGTCTTCTCCGGCTTTCCTCTTCCTGTCAATCAAGCCGACCTTCTCCGATACCATGGTCACATTGGTACCCTTGTGAATTTGTTCAGTCGTAGGCTTTGATGCGGTGGTTTTAGGAGGCGCAGTTGAGAACGATCTCTGCCAGTCTGGTGTATTTTCATCCTTGGGCTGAGCCAGTGGATTCGCTGATTTTCGTTTCTTCGACAATGCTGTACTTCGCAGCTTAGGGGCCGTCTGGTGAGATACCCTCCTCCCGTGCTTGTTGGTTCGGTTTTCTTTTTCTTGTTCAACTCGAAGCTTCCGATATATAGCATCCTGTATCTTCTGGTCTTTGAGCGCTTCTTTGTTGCGTTTGCTCATCTGATTGAAGGCGCTCTCTGCTCCAACTGGTGGCTTCGGTGCTACCAGTGGTTCCATAGACGGCTGCTGAATGTCGGTCAGCCAGGGAGATCAAGAGCCATGATGGCATACGTACCACTGAAGATCGAGGTGGCTCCCGCGCCTCGAAATCTGTACCTGGATCTCTTGATATGTTGAATGGCTTGTTCTTCGAGGCGTTGCTGGCCTCTTCTCGCGAAATTATGGCCGTGCTATTAGAGGGCTAAAAGCATCATCAGCATGACGATGAATAGCCTTGGTATGTGATGACCTACCCGTTTCTCTCTCAATACTGATCCTTCATAGGAGACATTGAATTGCTTTGGGTCTTTCCCGGATCTACTCATTGGCTTTCTAATGTTGCGCTTGTCTCCACCAATGACAGCAGGACCTTCATCAATCAAAGCAAGGCTATCCTCTCGCTCGCCTTGGTGCGTTACATTTGGGGCATTTTGAAGAAACGAGGCCTTTTGCTACTCCATCAATTAGCCACCAGCATCTCCACGAAGCGTGTCGATATTGTCGAGGTTCATGTGTCACTAGCTGGCATAGATTTGAGAAAAGACTTTTTTACCTGTCTCTTCGCCCTAGGCACATGCTCCTCGTCATTGGCCTTTCGCTTTGAAGACGAGGGACACACAGGGTCTTTGTACACGGAGATCTTCACAGTGTTCATCAGCAAATGATGATATGTGTTGAGATGGCTACAACACACCTTAGACTTCGAAGAGCCTATGATCTCCGAATTTGATTCCAAGACCTGAGATGGGCCTTGTATATATTTATAACCAAGATCGAGCAGCTCTCCATTCTCGAGGTCAGCTGCTGTCTGCTTGTAAGCGGCCTTCTCAAGCCTCAAAAGAGCTCTGAGCTGCGCTTTGAGTTCGGAACGCTGGCTAATCGCCTCCTTCACTTCGTACTCTGTCATCAACACCCTGTCTGATCTGGCGGAAGTGTACTTGCTATGATGGGACATTGTGATGTGAAGTTTGGAGATGTGTGATGAAGGTTGATGATATGAAGTCTTGGTTGTAGGAGACGATTGGGAAAAAGATAGTGATGTGTTGTGTTTTGTTGTGTGACTAGGTATGCGTGATGGTCGTATGAAGTGTGTGCCTTGGAGTAATGATGGGATTATGTTGATGATCAAAGATCGTCTGGAAATGGTAGGAGATTATGGCAGGAGCATGATGGTGTGAGGATGTTGGTGAAACAGTACAGCTGGATGTTGAGAGCGAGTCTGCAATACAAAGAGAGTGTTTGCTCCCTTCCCACTATCGTGTTATTGAAAACCTATTGTGCCCCATCCAAGACCCTCTGCTCACTCCACCGCGTCTGCCAAGATAAAAAAATGGGTGTTTACTTCCTTTCCTCTATTACAGTATCGAGCTCCTATTGTGCCCATTCAAAACCCCCTGCTTACTTCACCGCGTGTGCCAAGATAAGAACATCGGTGTTTACTCTCTTTCCGCTATTGTGTTATCAAAACCCTATAGTCCCCATTCAAGACCCACTTGTCACTTCACTTGAACACAATAGTTAACACTCTCATACACAGCAATCTATTATCCTATTCGAGCGTCACTATCTCATATCCCGGCAACTTGGGCACTCGTTCAAGAGGGCTTCACCAAAGCCCTGCTGAGACGAGTGCCAAAGTTGCCAGGACATGGTATAATTCACCACTCCCAGCCTCAAACCCTTCGACATGCAGCCCCTCATCAAAAACACCAGCACCCACAACCGATAAATCCAATCTCCATCCTATCCCATCCAAAAAAGCCATTCAACACGAATACAACCCAACCCAACAACCCACAAGCTCAATCGCTCCCTTCACCATACCTACCCCATACATCCCCTACCTTCACCCTAAACATCTACGCCAGCTCTACTAATATCGCCCTAAATTACTTCCTACTATACACTCCACGCATCCCTTGATCTCATACCTACCCTATACCATACCCATTCTATACCCACCCCATACCCCATCCCAGA
>JAABUK010001254.1_pt1 | contig 49109 bp, 68 predicted proteins | sample 5559141 | NCBI WGS metagenome assembly JAABUK01 (sample SAMN10711869, study PRJNA513367) | rock metagenome | isolation source: Antarctica rocks | place: Antarctica: Victoria Land, Pudding Butte nord | collected 2016-01-03 | reverse complement strand
CAAGGCCTTGAGATTGCGTCGAACACATAGCTGAGACAACTTTCATAGCTCAAGTCGATCAGTTGACAAGCAGTGTTTGTTCTGCTGTCCCAAGTGTCCTGTACTGCGCAGCACTACTGTTTGTTCACCAGAGTCTCTGCTACAACAGCCATTGTTTGTGGCTGAGGATGGTCTGCAAGTCCCTGCGAGAGCAAAGCTGAGCATGCAAATGTAATGGGTTGGCTAGTGCTCAGTCACACTTGCACTGGGGTGTCTGCATGAGGTGATGTGTACCCCAGCATTCAGGTAAGCATGCAGGTAAAAGTGCAGACACAGATGATCTCACCACCAATTGCTGATGATCCATCATCCATTTGTCCCTGTCAGCAGTCATAGCATGCAGTTGTGAAGCCTGCTCCTGCAGGACCTTCTCCTTCTCACTCAGCTCCTGAGTCAACCTCTGATGCTCATGCTTGTGAGCTCTTTCAACAAGCCTCTTGACCAGATTCCCCACGCTACCCTGAGTGGGCGATTGGAACTCCTGGAGAAAGGCTCTGTACAGTGAGGGGCCGGCCTTTTGGGCATCCCATGATAGATAGGAGGGGGACTGTTGGGTTGGGTCTTTGGGGGTGGCTCCTGCAGTGTCATTGGCCTCTGATGCAGGTTGACTGGCCTTTGCTGCAAGTCGCAGACAGTCTGTCATTAGCAGGGCAATAATGGGTGGACCTATCGTGTATACTCGCTGGAAGACACTGAGATCTGCCTGATGCAAGCTGAGCAATGTTTGCAGGCGCAGGAGTGCTTGGACACCTTGTTGCATCAAGCAGTTGACACCTTGTTGCATCAAACAGTATGGAGGCATATGAAATGCAACACAGGCCGACTATTATGAGGCGAGCTAGTCGTTAAGCCTCAGGCATTGTTGAACAAGAGCAGAGACCGATGTAGAACCATACCTTCACTGTTTTGTTCTTGCGGTTCATGCTGTGACATCGTTTTGCCCCAGTCGGGCCAGATGTCCTGCCTCAACTTTGCTGCTTGCCTGAAGTAATCTTCATAGCCAGTTAGGTCAAGACTGACCCGAACACTTGGCTTCTCTGCCGACATGCCTGCGTGCATCGAGTGTCGTTGACGTTCCCAGCACAATCACACTCAGAGAGGTCTTCGACTTCTGTGTTGTAAGTCTCTTACCTGCTCTAGCCGCAGGGTCACTTTTGTCCCCTGATGGTGAGTCGTGAAGGTCGCGGAACAACGTGTCAATTCCATCACAGTTGACACGAAGAGCGCTTAAATGTGCTGAACTATGGAAAGACACCAGTCGTAGACCGCGAAGGGATCCGCGGCGGGGAGCAAAGGCGTTTAACATGACTGATCCGTTACGAATTGCTACATGCAACCAAAGTTGCATAGTGATCAAAGGCTGCCGGTTCCCTGCTTGCGGGCCGCATGCTGAACGGTGAATGCCTTCTGCAGATCCCCAAGAAGCCCTCAAGAGCGTAAGCTTCCTTGTAGTCTGTATGCTGTCAGTGATCAGGCTGGTTTCGGAGCTAAAAACGCTTCTTCTCCTGCAGAGCGCTATCATCAAAATCGCTGGCGAGGGGAATGCATACACGTTTGTTTTGTGATTGTGTCTTTGACTTTGTTACTGTAAGACAAAAGATGCGGTAATTCTCGGCCAAGTACAGGCTTTTGACTACTCGCCATGCTTCAACTCGTCAGAACCCCCAGTCTCACCGTGAGAAGGATGATGTCTTCCAAAAGCATCCCACGGTGTTTGAGCAGGTACTTTTCAGGTGGTCTGCTATTGGGCCCTAACAATGCTGGAGATAAATAGACCCGTGCAGCTGCAGGAACATCTGTCCTGACCACAGCGCTGCAAGACCGGCCTGTTTTGGCACGCACAGCTTGTCCAACACAGGCTACAGGCATTGCTTGCAGTCATCCATGCTGCAGTGCCGGTACAGCATATATCCAAAGCTTGCACTATGCTTGTCAGGTTTTGCTTCTTGCATACTGCCTTGCTGGGCCACTGGGGTGCAAACCAAGGGCTCAAGATATTCAGCCCAGAATCAGCTCCTGAATACTCAGCATCTACTGCTGCGGCAGCACTAAGGCCGTCCTGAGCAGGTTCAACTCTGTCTCATCTCAGTTGCGTCCTGCAGGTCTTCAAGTTCCTCTGTTTTAGGCAACAGCAATCTATTCCTCATCATCTACAGCAAGCCCGGCTGTCACCTGTGTGATGGCCTGAAGGTCAGATACGCTGCTTGATGCCCACAACAGGATCTGCAGTAAGGATGCCACTGCATCATTGCCAGGTCAACTTTATAGTTTATTTGCGATGGTTTTCTTAACAAAAATAGTGTTTATGTTATGCTGTATTTTCCCTCGGTAAAATACTGAGGAGGTGTGTGCCTTACAAAGCCAATGCATGTTGTATATTGATTGCCGTGTGAGCGCACAACAGAGGAGACACTACACATCCAACTTGCATGCTACACTGTCACAGTGTATACTGTTGCACCTTTGGCAAGTGCATATTGTTGCATGGTGTGTGTCTGGTCGCAATCCAAGCTGTGCAATATGGCATTTTGTGATGGGCAATGCTGCTATTTGCTTACAGGATAAAGTTCAGGCAATCCTTGACAAAGCCATGTTTCAACCATCCCCTTTTTCCACGGCTAGCTTGCAGGTCTGCTGCTTATTGCTCATGCTTGTTTGTGGCCATGCGCTGCTGCATTATCTGACTATCGAGTATCACCCATGTACTATCTACCGGCAGGTTCCTTCATGTAAATGGCCTGATGTCCCTTCATGTTTTTGCAGATACGCAACATCTTGGAAGAGCCAGAGTGGGAATCTGCATATGGGATGGTCATTCCAGTCATGACAGCGTAAGCTTATCAGCCTGCAAGATAATTGTGGATGTAGATGATGTTACAATCTCCATGCTGTGCATGAGAAGTGCTGTCTGATTGGCTTGTTGTTTTTGCAATGCACAGCTGTCGAGCTGCTGCAGGATAAAGAGTGGGGATTCAGAGGAGATCAAAATACCGCACGCTCCTCCTCGTATCAGTGCAGATCGCCTCAGTGACCATATTATCAAATCTCTGAAGCTGTGAGTGGTGAACGGCATGAAGGCGCTAACGCAAACTAGCGTGACTCACACATCAACATTGAGTGTAATGGTAAACTGGGCGTACTTGCAAGCCTATCAACTGATTGCACTGCTGGTCAAACCATGCTGTTGTCGCGTACAAAGTGTTATTCTGAGCAAGCACTGTTTTGGGGACAGGTTTTTCTGCTGTAAGCTTGCTACAACAAGCTGGCGAGAGTGCATGTCATTGCACTGGCAACAGCTGCATTCTGAAGAAGATTTGAATTTTTTATATATTTACGGGGAAACTGGATTCCTCAATCTTTGTGTAGCCGCTCAAAGCAATAAGGTGCCGTTGCGCTGATAATTTGATGGTAGGTGCACCTGGCCGTTGTAGATGTGCTTTAGCATACATCGTTGCGCAGAACAAGAACATCGGTGATCCAGTGCGACTTATTATTTTCCCGATCATCAGTGCAGATCACTCGGTGTTTGCGTAACACCTTTCGTTGAAACTGCTGCAGAAAGGTCTAGAAGGCATCTGCTGTGCTTTGCAAACCAGGCAAGGTCAAAACACACCTTACGCACCTCATTGATCAAGCGACGTAAGTTGGGCCGCGAGACCATCAGCGCAGTGACGATAGCACCATACTTACAACCACCGGCAGATATGATGGGGTAGACGCATGCTTGAGGCCGTGTATAAGTTTGTATAATCAGAGCAATATCCAGTATAAACAACTGGTTTGCCCGAAAATGCTAGCTTCATCTGGATTCTTGGGACATGTTAAACTGATACCAACAGCACCTTGCTGTTTGAGAGCAAGATATGTCCAGCAACTGCCTCGGATCAAGCAAAACGTTGTGTGTACGCAAAGCACAAAGGCACGTAAAGTTCAGAAACAACGGGCACCTCCTAAGCAGGGTCTTCCTTTTGAGGGAAGAAAGGAAGCACTGCCAGCGTCTCCCAATCAAGATGAACAGGCAGCGCAAGATGTGACTGCCAGCGACAGAACATTTAGCGTCATAATCAGGGTAAGCACAGCCTCTGCCTGCTTCAATCATTGCAAAGCAGCCCGCTGCATACCAGCAAGGTCATGTTTTCACGACGCAAGTCTTCGCATGTCAATGACACCTGATCACACCATTGCCATGCATGCCATGTATATCCTCCTTCATTGCCAGTCACCACCTCAGCCACTGTATGGCTGCAAGTCTCTATATGTCCTGCAGCCAATGTGTCATGCAGTCCTGCATCAACACTGCCTACAACAGCAGCTCTGTCTGGCCTATAGGACCGTGGTGGTACCTTGCCAAAAGAGATGCCATCAGCCCAACAAAGGCTAAAGGCAGTCCTAACAGAAGATAGGCAAGATGCTCCACCACCAGGCAGCCAAATCCGAGAAGGCCATCAGGTATACATGGATTTCTGGCTAGCAGCAGCTGCGCTGCAGCCAGCTGGGCCCATATGATGTTGCACAACCCATCTGTTTGTTTCCTTGCTTCTTTGTTCTCTCCTTCTTCTGTTTGTGCATGCCTAAAGTTTGTGAATTCCTCATGTCTTCATCCGTTTGATCACACGAGTCATTTGTATGACCATCCACTCATGTATCCCACCATGCAGGTTGTGGCTACTGTCATATACCCCCATGATGAGCCCCCTGCACCCCTTCCCAGGGCTGTTGAAGCCATGCTGGCACAGCACTTCAGCAGCGTGACTGCAGCCAAGAAAGCCATCCGGCGGAGAGAGATCCTGGTTGCTGGCAAAGTGTGCAACACTAGCAGGCACGCTCTTCAGCTGCCATATGTGTTGGCAGTTATGGTCAGCAGCTAAGGGTCAAGCATGACAGATCATCTAGTCACAGCAGAGTCAAAACCATCTCTAATCCCCTGTGTGCATGTATTCCTACCTGTCTCCAATCATACATCCATTTAACCCTTTGTCCTCCAGCAGACGATGACCGTGTCTGCTCCTGCCTTACAGGGTTGTACAGCCAGGGGAGCGCTTGGAATGGATGCAGAGGGTGCAAGGGGGCAAACCCCTAGACGCATCCCAGGCCCCTGCCAACCTGCAGGTCTGCACATGTGTCTGTGTACCTGATCCCTCTGGTATAGTGTGCATCTGTGGAGCTGCCACTTCAGCTTTTGGCTGTATGTGTCTTCCCTTTGGCTGTATGTGTCTTCCCTTTCAGCATGCCCAGTTTCTACTGCCTGTCTGGTCACACAGCCTTCAACTATATCCTGAGGCTTGGACCAATGTACAAGGCTGGTTTTTTATGGTTCTTTCCATGCTGCTGGTCGTCAGGCAGTAGTGACTGATGATTGCCATAATGCACAGCAGCAAAGTAACATGTGTTTGTCTGCCTGTCTGCTTAAGCATGTCTCTGTCTGCATGTATACATGTCTTTTTGTCCTTTTGAATGCCTGTCTATTTGTCAGTGTGTCTGTCTGCTGTTTGGTGCTACATAAGGGCAGAGGTTTGCTGCTCACAAGCTGTTATGCTTTCTTTGAGCCTTGTTGCCTTGGATGCAGGTGGTGTATGAAGATGAGCACATGGCATGCATTGTCAAGCCTCAAGGCATGCCCACCACACAGGTAAGTTGCTGAAAAGCGTCACAGTGCGCCCTCTGTGAAGTTTGTCCTTGCTTGCTTTGTGACTGGCATGCATTCACCAAATCTTAGGCAGCAGCTGCTGATCCTGTTTGCCATTTTCAGTGCCACCCTGATAGATGTGGCTGCTATCGACATGTGCATGCTATGTATACATATCACAATGTGTCTTGCATGGCAGTGCATACAACAATCATGGTCAAGCAGTGACTCATCAAGTTTGACCCCTAGTTACCCCAGCAGGGAAAGTCACCTAGCTAGCCTCATGTCATGGCAGTCCTGCTCAAACAGCATGCACCCTGCAGAGCCTGCCCTCTGCACATCCCCCAGCTATCTCACTTTACAGCCTTCCAAGATGGCTTTGACTCTGCGCCACCATACCATTGTCCTTGCAGTGCTCACGACTGTCTACTCTGACACACAGTGCACACACAAACAATAACCCAAGACCACACAAAACCCAACAAAAACAAACAAAACCAGACAAGCGAACCAAAATTACCCAACAAAATTACACAAAGCCATACAAAACAAATAGCAGGCATCATTTGCCCTTACTGCAGTACACTGAAGACAGCAGTGATATGCAGAGTGGTGTGTCTGGTAGGGTGGATGTGCGGCAGTGCTTGCCCTACTGCTTGAGCCCATCACAGCAGCCTGGCATGCTCTGCAGACCTCAGCATGTAGGTCCCCCATCTGCACCAACGACCAGTCTTGCCACTGCTGCAACTTGTGTGTCGGCAGTCATGAATCATACATGACAGCTGTGCTGATGCACCAGCCTGTGACGGCCGCTTCTCTGGCAGGATAAGTTTCCGTCATTTTGCTGCATGCATCTGGTCACAAGGCCCTGCAATCCAGGAGTGCTGGTGTTGCTGCAGCATGTCTAGTATAGCGCCGGTAGGCGCTAAGCTTGCATCTGCAAGCTGGGACCTGCCGCTTGCAACTAGCATTTGTCTCATCATGGCATTGTCACTGGCATTGTCGCTTGTTGCTGGCAGTGACGAACTCTGTGTTCAGGCCTGAACAGACGCCGCACACTGATGGTACTACACCTTGTGTGCTGGTGATAAGACGCTCTGTACGCTGTTTTGAGACACTCTGTATGCTGGCTTGAGAGACTCTGTTTGATGGTGCTAATAAGGGCTGTATGCTGGTGGTGATACACTCTGTACACTGGCCGTAAACACTCTGTATGATGGCGATAATGGACTCTGTATGACTGCAGGTACACAGGCTAGATGAGGCAACAGGAGGGCTGCTGTTGGTAGCCAAGACCAAGCTGGGTCTGCAGGGCCTCTCCTCATCCTTTGAACAGCGTCAGGTACTCCATTCCAGCACGCTCACTCCTCCACCATGTCTGCCCAAAACAAAGGAAGCAGACAGACAGCCTTCATGCTGATGTCACCTCTGTCGTTGCCCATAACACTTGAGGTTGAGAAGTAGACAAGAGTGCGGTTGAATGCCATGATCAATAGCTGTGCCGGCATCAGCAGCAGTGACAGCACTGCATATGCAAACTGGTGCAGCTTCAAGGGCACCATACAAATTTGGCTTGCTGTGAGGGGTACTGCTTGAACAGAACAGGTTGTGAACAAAAGTTTGTATGCACAGGACAGATGTCATACGCATCTCTTGGTGGTTCAGCAGGTGCTTGTGGGCAATGCGAAGCAGCAGTGTGCAGACGCAGCTAGATTGCCTGCTCACTCAGCGCATCCAGCCTGACGCAGTGAGCAGGCCTGCTGTTTGTCCTCTACAGGCAGCGTGAATTCAGTGAACAACTGACTGAACATTCCAGTCAGAGAACGCCAGCTTGACTGCATCTGTGTCAGAGAGATCACAAAGACAGAAGGAGAACTTTTGCACTTTCCAGCCTGTTACTGGCTTGATACTGGGCAATGTATCTTTAGCTGCAGAAGCAGTTGTGTGAATGATGCAGGTCCAGAAATCATATCGTACCGTAGTAGGCGGTCGCCTGGAGGGGCGGGGGTATGTGGACATCCCCCTAGATGGCAAGCCCTCGCTCACTGAGTACCGAGCTCTGAGCCAGACTGAGTCAGGCAACCATGGGTGCATTTCCACTCTGGACTTGTATCCCCACACAGGTTAGCAGCAGGCTGTCACATACTTGCACTATTCACATGCATACACACAGGTTAGCAGCAGGCTGTCACATACTTGCACTATTCACATGCATACACACAGGTCAGCAGCAGGCTGTCACATACTTGCACTATTCACATGCACACACACAGGTCAGCAGCAGGCTGTCACATACTTACAATATTCACATGCATACACACAGGTCAGCAGCAGGCTGTCACATACTTGCACTTTTACACACATACGCACAGGTTAGCAGCAGGCTGTCACATACTTGCACTTTTACACACATACGCACAGGTTAGCAGCAGGCTGTCACATACTTGCACTTTTACACTCGTACACACAAACAAACAGGGTATTGACTCACAACAGTTTATATATAGGGATTCAAAGTAGGTACCAGGGTTGGAGTAGACGGCATGCTATAGCTTGCATCCTTACATGTCAAAACAGCATACTCAAACATATGTTGATGTTACAGGCCGTATGCATCAGTTACGGCGCCACATGGCTCTGGTAGGGCACCCTGTACTAGGGGACCCCAAGTACACGTATGGCTATGCCAAGCGCCATCCAGATGCCGCCGTACTGCTGGACACACAGGAAGCTGAACAGGCCATGACCCCCCCTTTTGGGGTATCCTCTGAGCATCCTGGTCATCAGACCGCCAGGGCCAGGTATGCTTGCAGTATCCTCACTTGCTACTGCTTTGTACAGCACCAGCTGACCACTGACTACTGACTGACTGGCTTTTCAGCAGTACATGCATCAGCAGCCTGGAAGCAGTGCATGTTTTGCAGAACTACATACCATCTGAATGTTGCTTTGGCTCAATTGTGAGTGTAGTCAGCCTGCGCATGCGCGGCAGCTGCTGCTGGTACTTCGTTTCTTCCTTTTCAGGCCAGCCGCTCATGGTACTGCTGCTGCTGATGATCATGATTATGACAGTCCGACTGCTTGTCCTGCTTCTGTCTTTGCCCCAATTGTTCTCCAAAGTCCTTGTCATGCTGATCCTGATGCTGCATCTCCCTGCTGCTCTGTTCTCTTCCTTGTGGTTCAATTTCGTGTTGTGCATGCAGGTCTCACTATGCCTTCTGGGTTTCGCAGAGGATGACCATATGCAACACCATGGTTGCTGTCAGGGATAAGGGCAGCATGCGCAACGCCATAGACCAGGCTCAGGCGTCTGAGTCACCCCTTGACATCAGACAGGCTGGCGTTGACAGACTGATCAGGCAGAGAATGCAGGAAGACAGCCTGCTGACGTCGCATGAGCCTCACACACATGCATGGGCTGACTGGAACACTGACAGTGAGCACTCACAAAGACCTGATGCGCAAGCTGAGCGCATGGGCAACAACAGGGAGGAAGAGCAACGACCGGGATGCAGTCAGACCGCGCGTCTAGCAGATGATCTGTTGTACGGCAGGTGTCAATCAAACGTCCCAGCTGATAGGGAGGTCCCATCTGCACATGCACCACAGCACAGACAGACGAGTTGTTGCTCAAAAAGCTCTGAGTCACCCTCAGCTATCACAGGAGGCGACACAATCCAGGACACAGCGACTGACTGTCAGTCAGACTCAGAAGCAATGCCAAGCCTGCTGGAGCGGCCACAGCATGCAGAGCATTTGTCATCAAGCTCTGTAGCTCCGAAAGCATCGGCAGTTGCTGTTGTTGATGAACGGCTAAAAGCTGCTGCACCAACATATGCCAGGACAGTGATGTTGCAGCAGCAGCAAGAGCTGGCTGGCTTCAGCTCACATGCACAGCTGCCAATGCCGTTCAGTCATCTGTTGTGCTTGTGGGCGATCAAGCTGGTGCTGCCTCATCCTGTGACTCAGAAAGTGCTAAAAGTGACCATTCCGGATCCCGCTGTCTTCGAGCAAGTCAGGGCTGCGGAGGCACGCCTGGTCAGTGCTCCCAGCGACAAATAGCAACAAGCAGGGTGTTGGCATGCATGCTGATTTGAAATGCGCGCCGACAATACTCGTACACATGTAGATCACTTTTCTTTGGCAAGCTGCTGGGTGAGTAAAAGCAGACAAGAATGCATGACTGTTGCCTTGTGTCAACTTTTCTTATGTGCAATGCAATGCTGTACTGTAGGTGTCTAAAGCCATTGTTGATATTGTCTTGCAGTCTCGTTCATTTGTATCAGCGTCTTAACGACCTTTGATCAGGCCCCATATGATTGTTATCAAAGCATTGTTATGCCTGACATCATGTACAATAAGGAGGTACTTTATGGCACATTTACAGGATGACCCATGCTAGGTCCAAACGCTGGAATTACATTCCAAGCCTAGATGATGTGTGTACACAACCTAGCAATAGAGTTCAGCAATGGCAGGGAAGATACCAGAACGCTGGAAGAAGTATCGACAGATGTTGCACAAACCCATTTTGAGAGTCTCTCATTGTAACAACAGTTGAACAGCATACAAAAACGCATGGATATGGTACATAATTTGCACATGAAGTTGGAGAGTTCAAGCTGAGATAACAGCGATCTCCACCACCAGGAATGGCTGTGGTGTCATGCTCAAGGGGGAAGCCATTTTGCTGCCAAAACATTCTTTGATGCAGCATGAGCTGCAACAGCTCGAGCACGCAACTCTCGAGCTCCGTTTTGTAATGCAGCCACGTCAGCAGCATCGTCACCATGTTCGTTCCTGTCTTCCCTCTTCTTGACAAGCTCTGCCAGATGTATTGAACATGCTGCATACGACTCCAGAACCCTCTTCACCACTGATGTCTTGACATTTATTGCAACAGCAGAGCCCAGATCTGCATGGATCAACAACTCAGACGCAGCATCACCTGTGTACTGCAAGTATTGCATAGATCTACCTTTGACAGCTTTTGCTTGAATAAGCAGTGCAGCAGAGCATGCATCACAACTCTCAGGCGACACAACAACTGCATGACAATTTGTAAGTGTGAGCAACCGTAATCATCAACATTGCATCTTGCAGCGCTGACATGACTCACATTCATCTGTGGTGCCAAAGACACAGGTCAAAAAGCCACATTTGGCTTCACATCTTAGACTGTTGAGCTGCACAATGATCTTGTGACAGCTTTCGAGAAGACGAGCAACAGGGTGTGACAGGCACCATCTGACCTGATTCCATGGTGTCATCAGTGTCAGCATACATGCTCTCCAGGCAAGTCCGGATATGGGAGCCACCGAATATCCTCATGGCAGTCACCAGGGTCTCTTCAGCCTCTTCATCACGCTTTAGATTCCTCTCAGCATGACTCATCAGCCTCAAGGCTGTTGCCAGCTTAGCAGAGGTTAGCAGAAACGCCAAATTTACCTGCACAGCACCAGTTCTGAATGCAAAGCAGAATATTACACAGAAATTCACGGACAGACCATGGCAAAAGTGAGGTAAATGAGGTAGAGATCGTCTCATGTAGGCCACATCAACTGATGTTACTGCTGATATGCTTGCTGCAAAATAAGAACCTCATACAGGTCGTTACTCAGGGTTGTAAGTACCTGACCCTAAGGAAAGCCACAGCTTGAATGAATCAGCAACACATACATGAACACTTACACGTTGCACTCATGCACAGATGCATGCACAAGCAAAGAAACAAACAAACAAACAATCGTGCGCATGCGTACAGACATCGGCGGGATCTGGGTTGACTAACCTTGGCATCATCTTTGGAATCCAGTGCTTTGGGTGGGAAGAAGGAGAGAAGGGTGCGCCCAATGAAGGAGGTGGTGGGCCATCCTGGTGCTGTGGCAAGCCTAGACTCCACCTTTTTTGCTAGGGCAAACCTAGATTCCAGGGCCTTCACATTGCCCTGGATGATGTCGCGTGCCCTGCTGGCTATGTTGAATGCCCTGCAGAAATAGATAAACAAATAACTAAACTAAATAAATAAGTAAATGAATAAATAGACGAACGAATGAATAAGTAAATAACAAACAACAAAATAAATAATAAAAGTACAATAAAACAAAGTAATAAAAATACGAAGCAAGGTCTTTGTGTTTTTGTTGATAAATGCGCAAATCTAACAACAGCGTGCGTCCATTGCATTTGACCAGGCACAGAGACCGCTACAAGTGTCTTTCTCCAAATCCCCCATTCACCATAACAGGTTGCTAGCTGACAAACAGGCGCCATCTTACCATTGATTGAGACCATGAATTCTGAGTCTGACCATGCAGCTCTTCATCTTCGCTTTCATACAAGCATAAATGCATGAGTGCATGCATTTGTGCATGTACGTACACGTGCATGGCCTGCTGCAGTATAAAGCAAATGCCTAAACAGCATTACATACAGAAAGCTACTCAGGACTGTACACGCCTGGTCCTTATGGCCGGTCACATGTTGAGTGAACACATGAATTGATGCAGGAAGCATACCAGACTATCTACTAGAATGTGTAGTAGAAGCAGTCTGGCATGTAGTAGACTGGCTACTAGAGTCTGTAGTAGAAGCAGTCTGGTATGTAGTAGACTGTCCACTAAAGTCTCTAGTAGAAGCAGTCTGGTATGTAGTAGACTGTCTACTAGAGTTTGCAGTAGAAGCAGTAGGTTATGTAGTAGAGTGTCTACTAGGTAGGGGCAGGTACCTTTGCCAGCTGGCGGTGTCTGACTGTTTGAGCTCAACAGCAGCAAGGGCCAAGAGGGGGTCCACCAAGGCAGGGTGCAGGGAGTCCTTATACTTGGCCTGCACAACAATGAGATGGGCAGTACACCTGGGAAGCCTGGTATAACACCTGGCTTGTCATGAGATTGATGCCAAAAGGTGTAGACTTTTGTGTTCTTTTGCAGGCCATCACAAAACAACACTGAACACAGACAGTTGTCGTTCCACTCTAGTTAAGGAGCTGGTTCAGCATTGCAGTCTCTCCATCAGCATGGTTCTTCCCCTGAGGGTCACGTAAGCACAGTCCTGAGTAGTCCCCTGTGATGGTCAACATGCGTTGAGCTGATGACGCAGCACAGATCTGTCACAAAGGCAAACAATTTGTTTGCTGTCCATGGAACTTCAGCATGATTCTTTCACCGAAAACAAGGTTCTAAAGACACACTTACAGCTCAAGCATGCTGGGAGAAGGTAAAGACACACTTACAGCTCAAGCATGGTGGGAGAAGGTAAAGACACACTTACAGCTCAAGCATGCTGGGGGAAGGTAAAGACACACTCACAGCTCAAGCATGCTGGGGGAAGGTAAAGACACACTTACAGCTCAAGCATGCGGGGAGAAGGTAAAGACACACTTACAGCTCAAGCATGCGGGGAGAAGGTACAGACACACTTACAGCTCGTATGTCCAGGGCCCTTTGCAACATATCCCTGGCTTGTGGCAGCCTCTGGGTGCGCTCCATCAGCACAGCTGTTTCTTGACACACCAGGCCCACATCTGTGTGATCAGCCCCCTGCATCAGGCAAACTACATGATGACGCAGACTGTGTTGACTCGCTACTTCTAGGCCTTGTAAAGATGGTGGTGAAGATGGTGGTGAAGATGGTGGTGAAGATGGTGGTGAAGACAATGGTGAAGATGGTGGTGAAGGCGGTGGTGAAGATGGTGGTGAGGATTGTGGTGAAGATGGTGAAGACAATGGTGAAGGTGGTGGTGAAGATGGTGGTGAAGGCGGTGGTGAAGATTGTGGGTGAAGATGGTGGTGACGATTGTGGTGACGATTGTGGTGAAGACGGTGGTGAAGATGGTGGTGACGATTGTGGTGAAGATGGTGAAGACAATGGTGAAGGTCGTGGTGAAGATAATGGTGAAGGCGGTGGTGAAGATGGTGGTGAAGACGATGGTGAAGATGGTGGTGAAGATTGTGGTGTAGATGGTGACTTAATTTACTATGTTATGTGTTAGCTGCCTGCACCAGGCAAGCCCAGTCATGCTGGTGGTTATGGTGAGTGGTTATGGTGGTGGTTACAATGGTGGTTGCAATGGTGGTGATTGCAGCTGCCATATGTAACACCGAGCCCCCTGCACCAGACAAACACAGCTTCTGCCCTGCCCCTGTTGTCCCTCACAACACACATTACTCTTGTGCAACATCAAGCAGTATCGACAGGGCTCTCACCTTGTCAGTCTCTACGTGTAGCAACATTCACAGGGCTCTCACTTTGACAGTCTCTACGTGTAGCAACATTCACAGGGCTCTCACCTTGACAGTCTCCACGTGTAGCAGCAGCTGGTTGAGAAGGGCTTCTGCCTCGCCCAACTGCCCTGCCCCCATGAGAACTGACGCCAACTGGGTGTACTGCAGTACATTGCCTGCATGCCATGAGTCACTGTCAGCAATGACCAACAGCACCTGGCCTTAGGAGAAGACACATGTTGGACAAATTGACCGATGTGCTGAAAGGACCTCAATGAATGTTGGCTGCTCAGGCTGCGTACGTGAGCCTTGAGGAGGACACATGTTTATTCAGTTGAAGAGCAAATTGAGTTTCAGCCATGAATGCCTGGTGTGAGGCAGCTTGGAAGAACTTGTGGGCTATCTAGCTGCCATGTACATTACCAGCATCATGCAAAGAATCCCTCATGTGCAGTGTTTGGGACGATCAACCAGCAGTTGCATGTACAGCCGTTCGCTGTCGCGACACAACTGGGCACCTTCGTTTTTTCTGCTGCAACTGACAAGCAAGAACACTGACATAAACGATTGTGAAGTACCAACGGTTGGTGTTTTGCCACCATGATGTGTAAGTACACCAGAGCATGAGTCTCTCTGAGCACAGACATAGACATGACCAAGAGAGAGTGTGTAGGTACACCAGGACAGGAGACTCTTTGAGCAAAGACATGACCAAGTGAGAGGATTCCTCACTTGCTGAAAAGGTGGGATCTTGATGCTGCAGCACGTCTGCAGATTCCTTGAACAGCAGCAATGCATCTGCTGTGCTGCCTTGCCTCCTCTTCAGCTCTGCCAAGGCTACCAGGGTTTGCACATACTCTGCATGCTTCTCGCCCACTGCGCGCCTCTTGACCTACAGATGCAATTGGAGTCTTGCCATTTTCCCTACAAAATTGTGACAGCGTTGTCAACAACGCCCAATACATCTCCACAATGTAGAACCGCTACCGTCCCCAGACGTTATTGACTTTAGATTTCCGGTGTAGGGATGATGTTTCTGAATTGAAATACATGTTTCGGACTGAAAAGAGCGTAGGTACAAGCACAAGTGTGCAGCATTGAGTGTGCTGCAGCGTGTTGGGACCTAGCAAGCCTGTCGCGCTCAGCATCACAAGCATGTCTATCCAACTGCCGCATCTCAAGTCAAGACACACCAGCAACAATGTAGGTCAGCAAAAGTAGCGTTACGCTACATTGTCCATGGAAGATGCAGATGGACAGCTGGCATTGCCTTTGCCATGATACATCTTCCCCTTGCCTGTAAGTCTACACAAGAAAGTTCTTGGTTGTGAGCATATATAATACAGGAATCTTTTCCTTGCATGCTCATGCGTGTGTGAGAGGCTGCACAATGCGCTCCTGCACATGAGCATACATACACGATACAACCCTTAGCAGATCGCTCTGAGCAATTGACACAGCTCACCTCTAGACCTGTTGAGCACAGCCTTTGGTTCTATCAAGGTCCCACGTTTTCAAACATTTGCTTGTTTGACTTAGCTGAGTTGACACTGCTTGTATGACTCAGGTGAGTTGGTGCAGAAGGAGTTCTGAGGACTTACATCTAGGGCTTGTCTGAAAACGCCCTCTGCTCTGTCAAGGTCTGGCGGGTCCATGGACATGTACAGCCCTGCCATGTTATGTAAGGCTGCTCCCACCCTGATATCCCCATCTCCAAAGCACCGCCGCATCTTGTCCACGCACTGCATCCACTTCGCAGGTTAGACGCAGGACAGCAGCAAAGGTTAGCGTGACGTTGGCTGTGTATGAGCCGACAGGCCATGTTGTGTTAGGGCTGTTGCAATTCTGATGTCCTTGTCTTATCTGCACCACCGCATCTTCTCAGTGCACTGCACTCAGATTGCAGATCGCAGTATTCAAATTTCAGGTCCACAGCAGTGAAGGTGTCAGCCGAGGGTGAACATGCAGCCCTGCCTCAAGCTCAATCCCAGCGCCCTTCTTCTGCATCTCGGCAATACATGGTAATCACAAACCAAAATTGGAAGAGACAGTAATGACAACGTGACTGAAGCACACGCAAAACTGAGGATGTCAGACTGAAATTTGCTGGCAGCAGCAGCAGCAGCAGCATCAGCAATAGCTGGCACGACAGCGTGGGTAGCATTTGCTACAAGGGCAGTGGCAGCAGCGCTAGCAGTGCAGACCTCCTGATACAGAACTTCTGCTGCATGAAAGTCCTTTTTCAGCCTGTGGAGTTCTGCCAGGTTATTGCAGGCACCTGCCACATGGGGATCATCCTCACCAAAACCCTGCTTGGCCTCTGCTAGGGCTTGTTTCAAATACTTCTCAGCTTCCACCAGCTTCCTCTGCATGCAGGCAGGAATGTTGGTGTGCATCCTTACTCTTGAGCATCTGTGTGTTTTGACAAGGACAGACAGAGATGTGTGATGTGTGTTAATGTTTTCATGCAGTGTTTTTCAATCTGAATGATACTGTCGGGAGCATGCATGAGCACTGCCCATCAGGTGATAAAGCTCAAGGGTCATTGCATGCTTGTACAGCTGCAGACATGTACAGCTGCGTGCATGCTGCGGCATGCAAAGATGTCAGCTGTCTGACAGCGTCAGTCTGAACTGCCTTGGGCGCACAGACTTGAGAGGCCTGATATGTGGTGAAACAGTCTGTATGCTGTGACTGCATGTGCATGTGCAGAGGCTTTTGGGCTCAACCAACACCAGAGTTGCTGCTGCCAGTGCAGTTTCAGCGTGATAGCGCAGGTTCAACAGGCGGAACAACGAGAAAGATGTAGCGGTACCTGAGCCACTAATTTCTTTGCTAGGCTTGTGTAGACCTTCCATTTTGCTGTGTGGTCATTGCCAGTTTGTTCAGCCAGTGACGGTCCTGACGCGCTTGTGCTAGCTTCACCCCCTCTGTTACCTGTCTCAGTGGCAGCAGGTTGTCCAGGTGGTTGAACATCCTTGGGAGGATCCTGCAAGCCAACAGTGTGCCCTGTTGATGCACATCCCAGGGAAACACCGTGAGTTGCTTATAGAGACTCACCTCCGCTTTGGCCTGTGCTGGACTGGTCATTTGTACAGCAACTAAAGTGGCCCCTGCAAGCGATTGCAGCTTGAGTGCAAATTTCGAGGTTATGGTCTTTTGCCATAGCATGACTGAGAAATGACGTACCCGCGCCAATCCATCTAAACCAAGCAGTATCTCCGTCCGTAAGATGCTGCTTGCTCTGCAGCTGAGCAGGCACCACAGTGAAATTAGCATTTTGACATTTTGTGCAGGATCTTGCAGCCTCGAGAAAACGGGAAGCGGCAAAGCGTTGCAATGAACGCAGAAGTGCCCGATGCGCAGCAGGAATCATGTTGATGGGCACGATGTGACGCTAACTTGGAGCTGCCCGTGTTAGTGATCGGTAACTCAGCTGAAGAAGTTCGAGCTCCGAAACCAAATGTGAGCAAGGAGCATTTACACCGTAATCCCGTAACTGTCTTTGGGCTAAAAGCTGCACTTCGGGATTGCAAAATATCGACTGCGATTCCGTCGAGAAAGCTCAAACGCTTCTGCCCTGAGCCTGAGTCAACTCCTGGTGTTGGCGCTGCAAACGCCTATTACAAGCGCTGCCAGTGCAAGCAACGTTCCGGATTGTGAGCAGAGTCCGTCGGCAATTGCATGTGTAGTCGTGCGATCACTCCCCAGCGACGAGTTGCTTCGTGACCTCGATTAGAGCGTGTTGTCTTATATTCAGTCCAGCACGAACAGCAGCGCCCACCATCAAAAAGGGCCCTCTAGATAGAACTGGCTGTCAAGACGCGGGCTGCCATCGTCAACAAAAGCTCTAGCTTCCGGCAAAGGGTGTGGCTATGTCTAAAAGGCAGCAGCCTGACTCAAACTCAGCAGAGATTGCTGCCTGGAAACAGCAGGCAGCCCACGTCGGCGACCCCGGCGCAGATGACAGTGATGAGGTGATCATTTGGCATGAGAACATGTAACGCTGAGATCAGTGCAGCGCATCTTGATGCTGTCGTGAGGGTCAACCTACCTCTACATTGCTTTAAACTCGGAACCTTGTCGTCAGCACCTCAAATCAATGCAACGCCGTCATGTTGAACAGCTTATGCCCGTACCTAGCATGTCTTGAACTGTAATTTGTGCCATATGGCATTTCCCGCAGCGTGACCAGTACTTGTCGGATCCCGATGGGGCTAGCCTATCACGTTGCTAGCAGTTTCCGAGCAAACAATACTAAACCATCAGTAGGCCACACCAGCCAGCTGTGCTGGGTGCCCTCAACTGGGCAGGCAGAGCAGCATAGGCAACATGAGGGACACTGCACCAGTTTGACGCCAGCATCAACCTTGTACAGCCTCCAGACCATGTTTGACCTGCTTTCATGCTGCATGCAGGGTGAGAGCAGAGCAGCAAAGCGCACCAGAGTGAAAGGACTACCGAGGCGAGCCGTCAGGAAAAGTCAAGGTATGGTTGTTGCCCTCCTGTTGTATGCATCTAGTCAATCTGGACCCTAGCGACCAGCAGATCAGGCCTAACTCAGTTGGCTTTGGGTGCAGATGACAAGCTGCCAACACTGTATTACAAAGATGCTGGAGCTCTCAAGGAGCTTGGGAAGATGTACCAACAGACAGGAACCGGAACATTGGTCCAGGTATTACAGCTGGTGTTGTTGCCGTGACTGCGCTGCTTGACACATTGCACATTGCAAGTTTGGCAGATGCTGTTTTGAAGTGTGAAAGTGCAGCCTGCTCAGCATGCAGCGGCCAGTACCAGACAGCTGCCACTGCATCGCATCTCTCAGCTGCTTACTGTTATCCCATTCCCAATATTGTGGGAATACAATGGCTGGTCCTCCAGATGGAAATCACTGTTTGAAGCTGTCACTGTAGGCTGTACAATGAGTATACAATTGCAGTAGCACAACCATTGGTCAAGCATCCATCAAGCATCCATCTGCAAGCAAGCTTTCCAGGGTGCAGAGCATGTCATGTGCAGTATCACAATTACTTAGACTGATAGCCTCTGACTTGCTGTGCTGGCACTCGATACAGCATCAACACAACCTCTGGGCAGCCCGGCATAATACTTGGCTTGTCATTAAATTGACGCTGAAAGGCGCAGTTTCTTCTTTTCTTTTCATCAACACAACCTGGTCTGTGTGCAGATCCGCATCCCAACACAAAATTTGCAAGCAACCTTCTCTGAGGTGAAAGGACGCCATGTGTGGGGTACAGATGTATACACAGACGATTCAGACATCGTGTGCGCTGTCATGCACTGCGGCTACTACAATGCATCCCTCAAGAAGCCTGTGGCCATGGTGTCAGAGATGAGAGTGGTCATACAGCTTCTTCCTCCCCAGATTGAGTACCCTGTGTTTGTGCGTAACGGCATCAGGTCTAGGGCTTGGTGGGCCGGCGGCACTAGCTGCTCTTACAAGGTACACCCTTCTTCTTCTTCGTCTTCACCCTTCATCTTCTTCGTCTTCGCATCATGACACTGCCACCCATACCTCTTGTCTGTGCACCAGTTGCTCTTACAAGGTGCACCCTTCTTCTTATTTGCATGATACTGCCACCCATACCTCTTGTCTGTGCACCAGCTGCTCTTACAAGGTACACCCTTCATCTTCTTTGCATGATGTTGCCACCCATACCTCTTGTCTGTGCACCAGCTGCTCTTACAAGGTACACCCTTTATCTTCTTTGCATGATGTTGCCACCCATACCTCTTGTCTGTGCACCAGTTGCTCTTACAAGGTGCACCCTTCATCTTCTTCGCATGATGCCGCCGCCCATACCTCTTGTCTGTGCACCAGCTGCTCTTAAAGGTGCACCCTTCATCTTCTTCGCATGATGCCGCCACCCATACCTCTTGTCTAAGCATGCTTTGCTGTCTCCTCTCCTTGTTTGATCAGCTCTCAGGCATGTTGAATTGGCAGCACTACCTGCTCCCGCAAGGTGCATCATTCCTCATCTTGACATGCTAGTATTGCTCAGGCTTTAATTTTATGCATCCACGCGTTAGGTACAGGCCTCAACGGATCATCTTTGCTTTTCAAGCCAACAGATCATGTGTAACAACAGCAGCATAAGGGATTGCTAGGGCTGCTGCTCGTGATACCTTAGTTGGCAAAAGAAAGGAAAAGAAAAAGGAAATGAAAATGCCTTGGCTGGTGCAGGTTGAACGGTGCTGCCTGGTGTCAAAGAACGGCGTCACGCTGGAACTGCCACCACGCTCTGATCGCACACAAGAGGTACCATCCCCCAACACATTGGTACCAAATCTGTATGTTAGTTTGCCCAATGCATGCTGCATGCAACATGCTGCCACCAAACTTACACCATGTTAGCACCATGGTGTTAGCACCATGTTAGTTTGTGCAATGCATGCTGCATCAAATGCATTTGCAACCTGCTGGACAGGATGGTGATCCTGCTAGCTGAAAAGCAGGCTTAGCCAACAGGCATCAGGCGCATGTAAGGCAAGTCATCAGATGCATGCAAGGCAAGTCATCAGGTGCATGCAAGGCAAGCCAGCTCCTCCAGATGATCCCTTCAGGCAGCCTGGCAGGATCAGGAGCTTCACAGTCATGCTTTGCTGCATGCATGCATCATGTGATCCCACACACATAAAGTGCAATTTTGCTTCGATGTGGTATTGCGCTTCAAGCAGCTGTTGCTCCTTGTATAGGTCTGTCAAGTTACTACACCATGCCAAACAGTGTCAGTAAGATGGAGTGGATGCTGATAGTGCACACGTGTCACTACAACTGCGATTGATACTGAGATTCACACCTGCCCGTGCACTTGTCACTATGACTGCATCTGATACCAAGCTTCGCGAATGCAAGCACACTTGTAAGTGCAACTGCAGACGATGACAACTGGCACGATTGCAAGTACATTTGTGACTCCATTTGCAGTTGCTACTGACATTCACACCGGCAAATGTACTTGTCACTACGTGTGCAGTTGATGCCGTTATTCTCACCAGCAAGCAAAGTCGGGCTTTTGCTTCAATAAGCTATACACCAGGGATATAGGTTCCTGTAGATTGTACCAATAATCCTAAGCCAAAGACAGTCTGCAAAAGACACTCTCCAGAGACACTCATACAAAGGTTGTGCCTGTGTGTGCAGTTGATACCAACATTCACACCAGCAAATGAAGTCGTGACTATTTGTGCGGTTGATATCAACATTCACACTGGCAAGTACACCTGTGACTACAACTGCACACCTGCAAGTACAGAGTGTATCAGGACGTCTTGTCACTATGTGTGCAGTTGATACCAACCTTCACGCCAGCAAGTATGGAGAGGGTGATGAACACGCGTGGCAGGGAAGCCTCCTCAGAGCGCCGCCAGCGCCAAGTCAAGGTACCCTCCATGCCTTGTAGTCATACCTTATAGTCATACCTTGTAGTCATACCATGTAGCCATACCTTGTATATTTCTGGTGTAAGAAAGCCTCCTCAGAGCGACGCCAGCGTCAAGTCAAGGTAAACCCTCCATGCCTTGTAGTCATACCTTGTAGTCATGCCTTGTAGTCATACCTGTAGTCATGCCTTGTAGTCATACCTTGTAGACATACCTTGTAATCTTCCTTTGTAGATTTCTAGCGTAGGGATGACCTTTTGGAAGCAAAATAGGCGTTTCAGGATTGAGACGAGCTACAACACCTCCCTGATGTAGAAAAGCGTTTTGACTGTCCCCATGCCTTGGGTTTTCAGTGTAGGGATGACATTTCTGAATTGGAAGAGGCGTTTTGGGCTTGAGAAGAGCTATAATCTGTTTATGGTGCCATGGTGTTGGTCACACATTTGAGTGCCCATCATCTGTTCATGGTGGTCAGCACGGAAAGATGAGGAAGGTGATAAAGAAGCAGGTCGAGTAAAAGAGGAGGAGTATGTCTGATTCTGGCCAGCCAACAAGTCTGAAAGTGTGTGGCAGAGCCTCGACTGTTCTTCCTGTAGTTGTGGCTGTCATCACTGAGCAACCTAAAGTACTTCACCCTCAGACTCTTCTGTAGCAGCAACACAGAAAGGCAAACAGCCCTTGCTTTTCTCTTCTTTCTTGCAGTCGTGACCTCTCAGCATGCTCTTTGGAACTTGCATCTCTGATTACTTTGGGGCATGATTCAACCTTTTTCTTGGTGTGCAGGAAATGATGGTGGTGTACAACGTCACCAATGAGCCATGGCTCATGTACAACATGGTACAACAATGTACTTCACCCTCCGACTCTTCTCCAATCAACACAGAAAGGCGTAGTCTTTGCTTCTCTTTTTCTTTCTTCTAGTCGTGATCTTGGTGTGCAGGAAATGACAGTGGTGTACAACATCATCAATGAGCCGTTGCAAATTGTGTCTCTGATGACTTTGGGGCATGATGCAATTTCTTGTTTTTGGTGTGCAGGAAATGACAGTGGTGTACAACATCACCAATGAGCCATTGCAAGTTGCGTCTCTGATGACTTTGGGGCATGATTCAACCCCTTTCTTGGTGTGCAGGAAATGACGGTGGTGTACAACATCACCAATGAGCCATGGCTCAAGTACAACATGATACAACAATGTACTTCACCCTCCCGCTCTTCTCCAATCAACACAGAATGTCGTAGTCTTGCTTCTCTTTTCTTTCTTTTAGTCGTGATCTTGGTGTGCAGGAAATGACAGTGGTGTACAACATCACCAATGAGCCATGGCTCAAATACAACATGGCTGCCATTGCTGACAGAGGGCTGAAGCCCTCCCAGTGGACCTCTGCACGCTTCCAGACCCAGGTCCTGCTCGTGGAGACTGCCAGGTACATCTGCTCTTCTTCTTAAGCTCATTGCTCTTCTTCTTGTGCTTGTGGCAACTGCCAGGTAAACGTGCTCCTCTTGTTGTGTTCTTGGAGACTGCCAGGTACTTCTGCTCTGCTTCTTGTGGTCACGGCAAGTGCCAGGTACTTTCCTTCTTCTTCTTGTGGTCATGGCAACTGCCACGTACATCTGCTCTTCTTCTTGTGTTCACAGCAAATGCCCGTTATATGTGCTCTTCTTCTCAGCTTGTGGCAACTGCCAGGTGCCTCTGCTCTTCTTCTTGTACTCAGCAAGACTGCCAGTTGCATGTGCTCTTCTTCTTCATCTACCCTTGCATCTGCTTCCGCTCCTTCTTCTTCTGATCTTCTGATTGGTACCATGTGCGTTGACCTCACTATTGCCGTCTTGATGTAGCATCTTGATGATCTCAAGCTTCACACATTGCACACACATTACATATCACACATTGTTTCATATCACCAGCCTGCCTGAGCAGGATTTTGGTGGCCTGACAGGCTTGATCACCTTGAACTGTGCTGCTCAAATGCTGAGGTGTCATGTTAAACACTGCCCCTGCCCGCTGCACATACTGCCCTACACTGAAGATCAGCAGTGGTCATCAGTAGGGGTCATCAGTAGGGGTCGTCAGTAGGGGTCATCCATAGGGGTCATCAGTAGGGGTCATCAATAGGTCACTGCGCCCCTACTGGGCTGCAGGAGCTCTCAGTCATGTGCTTGTCCATGTGGACTATTGAGGCCTGACATATGTACAGTCATTCATTGCTTCCATTGAAACACATGCCCTCCACTACACTCAAGTGTGTACAGTCTTGGGTGGGTCCCTGTACAAGCCTGTGCAGAAGATCATTAAAATAATTGAGCAGGAGTATGGCATGCAGGGAGAGGTTTGAGCTGTCCATTGTATCTGATGGTGAAGCAGAGAACGGAGATGCACACGTGAGCTCCTTCTTGACGCTACCCTTGCCACTGTTCTTGACAGTACCTATGAAGCTTTCTTTTGACACTATTCTTGACACTCTCTGCAAATGCCGTCTGCTCCTGCAGCTGCACATGTAATGATGACAAATATATCATGCTTTGCAACTCATGATGGGCTGGGCACATGATGGTCAAGTCTTGTCTCTCCTGCGCATGAACACTAGTGATTGATGCCAATGAGATGCTACTGTGATGATGCAGGATGAGGTGTTGTACCGGTTTGCCCGGTGCAAGCAGCCCTTGACCATGCGGCTGATGTGGAACCACGGCTTGCCTCTGCCAGAGAGCCAGCTGGAGGTGGTGGACCCTGCCCTTCGATGGGAGCAGCTCAGGGTGAGTTTGCCCTTCGACTTGCCTTGGATCTGGTGCAACTTGCCTTTCAGCATAGATTGCGCCCAGCCTTTGCACACAAAGGCAATTGCATGTGGTGGAGTGTAAGGGTTGCTGGGAGAAGCTGAGTGTTTGCCTGGCCTTTGCTGCGTGGCCCCTTCTCACTTGTAGCTCGCTGAGCCCTTTGCTTTCCTGCCTCCTGCTGACAGCAGCTGGTGTTGTTGTGGAGCCTGTTCGGCAACAGCGACAGGAAAACCTGTTCTTCTTTTTGCTTTTCATTCCTGGTGTTGCTTTGTATTTGATGTTAAGTAGGAAAGTGTATATGGTGGATTCAACAGCTGCATTGTCACAACTTGGAGTACACATCCTTTTGTGTTTGCATTTTGGGCTGCATCTTTGTATCTTGACACCCCACCCCCCCGACGGACCCCTCGACCCCTCCCCCCGCCCCTCATGCTGTAGCCTTCCTTGTTCGGCGCTTGTGCTCTGGTGCCGTTTGTTCACCTTGGACATCTGCTGTTCTGTTTGGATCCTTGAAACTTCTCCATAGAATCTCTGTCTGTCGAGAATGTTTATGTGCTCATGTGCACCTTGCCTTGCGGTTTGGCAGGTTCTTTGTGTCATGTGCTTTGTAGTCTACCATGCATTGTAAGTCCTTCTGCAACGGAGTCATCAGCCTACATGCCATGCTATGTCATCCACACAACGATTTGTCGCGTTGGTAGCATAACAGCATGGCTTCTTGCTGCCTCTTCATCAAGCTGTCAATGATGCCCTGCAGTGGGGCGAAGAAGGGGTAGATGTGAAAGACAAGCACTATCGCCTTGTGAGATTGCACTTCATGGACAAGTCTCCTCCACAGACCGACAGCCCCAGCCCAAATGCGGAGGGTATGGGTGACACTGCCTTTGCCCTGCTGAATGGGGCATTGTGACATGGCAAAGGCAAAAAAAATGCAAAAATGGCGAGTGCAACAACCATGCAAAAACCAACTTGTGTTTTGCAACGCCTGCCAGCATGTGTTCTGCAACAGGCGCAATGGCAAAGCTCTGCCGCAATTTTGTGTGTCTCCCAAAGTGCTGAGGCTTGCTGCACTGATGTGTAACTGCACTGACAATGGAGGCATATTCTTAGGGCTTCGGTATCTTGTTATAAATTTTCAAGCACTGGTCTTGTTTGGACGGCACAACCAAAGCCAAGGAGTGAGCATGTTTGCAGAAAATGCTGGTCTCATGCATGTGCATGCAGAGCAACAGTCTCATGCATGGACATGCTTCGTGCATGTGCAAGCAGAGTGCCATAAGTATCGTGCAGGACGGTAACTACGAATGGACCCAGGTTGTCTCGCTTCTTAGATTGACCATCATGGTGACTAGTAACAGACTTGTCAAAGACTGACTTCTTATGGTAGTTCTTGGTATTGCATCATATTACCAGTGTAGTGTCTTTTTAAGAGATTGGTCAAGTTCTGCAAAGCTCACAATACAGCATGTCTAGCAGCAAATTAAGCGTCACAAACAGCAACCACTTTGCTAACGTCGGACTAAGACGCCCGTACTATTTCAAAATTTGTGCCAGCTTATTAGCTGACCAAGTTCTCATGTGTGTTTCACAGAATCAGAAAAAGCACACAACACTGAAAACAGACGACTGCTACTGGTCCTGCCTTGCAAGTTTGAGCCTAAATCTTAAGAAAAGGGCAAAAAGAGTCTGCATTTTGCTGCCAAAACAGACAGCATGTTGCATTCAGGCATTGGCCTCAGCTGGCTCCGCCTCCTTTGACTTTGCTGCAGCCTTTTCAGCTTCCCTGCATTAACCAAATATGCTTCAGGACAGGACTACACACAATCACTTGTCACCACAACAAGACACGTCACAAAGCTCAAGCAAATGATCTCAAGCTCAATATGCGCACGACCTGCAATCTTTCACACTTTTGCTTGAGAGAGCCACATCAACATGACATGCACCCAATACGTTCACAGTGTTGAAGTTGAGGCAGGGCAGGCACATCATCAGCAGCAGCGCTTTGATGAACCTTGTCGCATCAACCGTAACTCTCATGATACATGGGGTACACATGCACAGACATGCATAACCTATACCTCTCCCCCTGCTTCCTCTTTTCCCTGGCCATCAGCTCTGCCATGAGCTCCTTGGCAGCGCTCAGCTTGCTGAGAATGCCCTTGTATGATGTCAGGTCACGGTTCACGCTCTCTGTCTTGACATTCATGCTGTTCACTAGGTTCTCCAGGGCCTTAGGGTCTTTGGCTCCTAGACAAGAGCACATGACAATTATTGGTCAGAGGGCATTTGGCCTGTCAGTGGGAACACTTGGCTTATTACAACAGCAGCATGTTGCTGTACTATGCAAACAAAGATGACAACTCTAGCTTTGCAGCTCTGCAGACACAGATGGCTGTTGCACAAGCAACTGCCATTGATGACAACTTGGTTTGCCTCCATACTGCTGGACTCCCAAACATGACTGGTGCACGACGTAGCTGATGGCAACAGCATTTGCATATGCTGCATATGAAGATGCAGCCAAGCTAGATATGTAGCCATGAAGGTGCAGTCTTTTCTTTTTCGTTTTGTAGGCATGAAGGTTGATTGTCACAATACGGACAACAGGGAGATGCAGCAAAGCAGCACAACCAACCTGTCAACTCTAGAAGCCTAAACAGACCAATGGCAAAGAACTTGGTGTACAGGAACTTTTCCTCCTTGGCTCGGTCTGCAATGCCGCCCAGCAGTTTCTGCACTTCATTCCCTTCTGAGCTGGGAGCCAGTTCTGATGAGTCTGACAGCTTGGACGCCAGTTCCTCCATCTTCTTAGCATCACTGTAGCATTGCACAACATCTGAGCACTTGGGTTTCTTTCAGACTGTGTGTAGTCAGCTGCTGATTCCAACATGTGCTAACAGCAAAGCCAGGCACATGAACAGATGTTGGTCTTGACATGAGCTGAGAGAGCTCAGTAGCACATTGCAGCACACAATGTGAATGAGAAGACTACAGGCATTGTAAAGTGCAGCGCCAACAACAGTTGACGAAGGCAGATAGCATATGCCGGCAGCACTGCACCTGCGGTACTTCTCTGGGTCCTCTTGCAACGCTGCCATGTAAGCCTGGAAGATGTCAGCAGCTGCTGTGCCAGGGATGCCCTCTATTATCTGATCAAATACACTGACAAATCCCAGGGCAAACACCTAGCAAGAAGCATTTGTGGAGTTTTTCATACCTTCCCGGCTCAATCAAGATTTGGGGTGTGCTGTATTGCAAAGCATTGCATTAAGGAAACTGTACAAGCCAAGCGCAGAATGATAACAGCCATTACCTCATCATACTGATACGTGTGATTCCACCGGAGGAGATGTTGCTGCACAAGCAGTTCTTGGAGCACAGTGTTGTAAATAGCAGGGATTGGCTTCTTGAAATTCTCGTAAAAGGCTTGTTTGGTGTCTGACACTGTTGGTGGGTTCCATGCTGCAGTAGCCACAGCAAGTTAGACCTGCATTCGATAACATTCACAACATCGACTTGCGGGAAGAAGCAGTCGTTACCTGCTGCTCGGACACAGCCAACGTTTGTGGCGCTTCTCTGATGCCTACACCTGGAAAGCGAGAGTTGCTCACCCCTTCTGCACGGGCAATGACACTGGCTCAAACAGATGTATTTGAACAGCAGTTTGAAGTCCAATCAGTGGTGTTCATACCGGCTGACAACTGATGCCAAGCCGCTGAATGCTCGTACACTGCTGCCACAGTGGCTGTGGATCAGCTTAGAGCTTGACCGTGGGGTCGTCGTGGAGGCAGAGCGGCCGGCAAGGGTTCTCTCACAGACAAGCACCATGACAGAACAAGGACGAGCTGATGACAGCGTCAAAGTTTGCTGGAGTGTTGGGCAATGATGGTGCCGCAAAGGCGTATAGGAAGAAGAGGCTGATGATCGACCATGGCAATCACGTGCATGCATCCATCATTTTTGTGGATAGCTACCTCCGCACCGCCATCAGTTGTGCTGTCTGACCCTCATTTCATTAGTCAGTACGCAACTAGCTACAACACTTCGTAAGGATGCCGCAGTTGCAGCGACGGGCTTCGTGTTTGTGATCGCAGGCAGATTGTTTGTGGCATCACGTTCGGAATTTGTAAGATTGGTGAAGCTTGTGCCGCTAACATTGATCGCAGTATGATAAAGCTGAGGTGTTATGCACCTTCTGACATGGGTCTTTGTCGTTAGTCATGGTCAAAAGTCTGTGCTGCAAACAAAGCACTGAAGTGATTTGTCTTCACTCTGAAAGTAGTCCCGTGAGCTGCTTCAAAGTACTCATACACTTGTCAGGACACTAGAGCCTGCAAGATGTTCCTTGCATGCCAAATACTCAGCTGCAAGCACAAAATACTGTGAGGAAAGCGATTCTGTCTCATTTGTAATCATCTGCACGCTGAGAATGTGTAGACACAGCTTGTTCTGCCATCTGTCCAGCGTCAGGAATGTCAGCCCAGGCTCCTGTCACAAGCTCCTCTATTAGTGAAGCTGCAGGCTGCGGGATGGCTTCAGCGTCACCAGTGCCTACAATCAGACTCATATGTTTTAACACATTGTCTGCTGTTGACTAAGCATGACAATATGCCACAAGCCTGACAGAGCTAACAAACATGACTGTGCTGAGATTTTGATGGCAACACATTACTAGTTTTTTCTATTCACTATGCAATACCGGTTCATCACAGTTGTTTTACGCTGTCAGGCTTTCAACGCCTAGTCACCCTTGATCACCAGCAAGCATTACTGCTGCTTGTCTGAATCTGTTCTCGGGCTTGGTGCACTTTCACAAGAGCTCACCATCATTCAGGGCCAAGCAGCAAATCTGGTTGCTGGCATCAACAGCTGTTGTAGGCAACACAATGATATGACAGCACAATGATATGACACAATGCAGGCAGCACAGTGATATGACACAATGCAGGCAGCGCAATCATATGACATAATGCAGGCAGCACAATGATATGACGCAATGCTTACCTGGCACCAGCCTTGTCAAGGCATCAACAGCCACATTGATCTGCTCCTGTGGTTTGCCGCGAGGTCTATCTGTGTAGGAGTACTTCTGCAAACATCAAGCAGAAAGATGTCATGCCCCAACCCTTGCCCATGATGTGCAATAAACGCTTGCTGTTGTTGCATGCACAAGGGCAGAGACTACATACTCATGCAGCACCTTCCAATCTGCTGTTAACTTCAAACATCTTGTGAAGGGGATCGTCCAGTCATATCAGATAGTTGACTTGTGCTGAGTTGAGGACAATGTTCCAGCACATCAAATTGAGTGACATAGACACAGCTGCACCCTACCTCTGCTATTTGTGCCCGGGCAATCTCAAATCTGTCAATTTCTATCTCCATGTCTTGCCTGCATCCCAATGTAATGACAGCTGAAAAGTGTAACATCTCTACTCATGCAGTTGGTGAATTTCCCCAGCACTTCAATGGGCAAAGTTGAAGTTTGCTGCACGCATGTACTTTTGCCAAGTCTGCTGGCAGGGCTGCTGGCAGGTCTGGCAGGAAAATTGGCAATGTTGCAAGGGCATTGCCTCACCTGCCTCTTGGACAGGGCCACACAGATGACACTTGAAGCTGGTCATGTGCACCAAGACGACATACAAAGAACAGTAGGATTACATGGCATGATGAGACATCAAGTCAACCTGCACTCACGTGACCCGAAGCCTCTTTGCTGAGCTCATGATGGGCTTGCTGGGAACCATTCCTCCACCCTCCCTAGCCATCCACAGGTACAGCAGGATATATCGCCTGTCAGCAGGCTGCATACAAGCACAACTTGGCTCCGCACAAGTGCAACCAGTCATCTGGCTTGACATGGCAGTCAAACAATCTGGGTGACCTAAATGCAGCGTGAATGCCATAACACCGGCTGTCACTGGGCTGGCTTGTATGTGGCATGCTCTCGGGAGATATAATGCCACAGATGCAAGTGGGGATACCTTGCCGTATGCCTTTTGCAGCTCGGTACAGATGGTCAAGAAGTTGTCTGGCGCCAGGTCAAAAGTTGCCCTGCAGAACTCTGGGTATGCCTGTACATAACGTACTTGCATTAGTGTTGGGGACACCCTAGGATTCAAAGGGGATCACAACAATTTAGCCTGCTTGTCAGAACAGTGGATCGTATCTTGTGCAACTTACCAGCATGTCTTTGCCAATTCCACCAGAAGGAGACAAAAGTCTGGAGAACAGCCCTACAAGCGGAAGCGCACCCTGCACTTGCTTAGCAACCCTCTTCACGCTTTCTCCAAAGCTGCACAGCAACTAAGTATCAATGTGCTATCAATGATATAAATGTCTCAAAGTAAGGCAGGGAAAGTGCATTTGTATGTGTAAGGTCACACTGTGTTGCAAGCATACAGGCTTGGTCTCACCTTGGGGTGGTCGTCGCTCGTGGTCGGTAGTGCCTTCGAGGTCTTGTCGGGCGGCCGACATGCATGCAATGACGAGTCCATGCGCCTGAACCTGAGAGCAAGACACTGCGCCTGAGCACAACACGTGCAGGAGGAGGAAAAGGTCGCCATGTTGATCACCGCCTACCGTGACTGGTGGACACCAGGGGCCCAGACCCTTGCACTTCAGCTCGCAGCATACACAGATGCGCAGACTTTCACGGTTGGCTGCAGTGATGAAGTCAGGCAAGTGCAGACGTCACGCGCAAGCGTCCGCAAGGTTTGCTTGAGAACTTGCGAGAACGCAGCCCGCAGCAGTTGACAGTTGTTAGCTGAACTGCAAGCACAGCTTATGCACGTGCAGCAAACAAACGCAGGCAACTGTAGCGCTATGAACTGTCCGTGGCGCTGTGGCTGCTTTGTCAAGGCGTGATACGATATGCAACCCTTGGATGGGTGGGATGAAGATGAAGCGGCGACTTCAGGCACATCAGCAAAACGCAAAGAAAAGCTGTTCCCTAGAAACAGGTCCCCAAGGATACACTGATTTGCAGAGCCCAGTGAGATGCCTGGATCATAAGTATTGTAATGGGTACAGTATGCAGTCATGCAAGGCTGTGTTAGGCTGCGCAATGCACTGAAATGCAAAGAAAAGCTGTTGTAAAGATCCTAAGTGCGCCAACTGCCAAATTTGCTGCGATCTTGACCCAAGTGCTTGACCTGGTGAAGATTTCATGTAAGGTGTGCAAGCTCGTCTGGTTCCCAAAAAGGATTGCAGGCATTTGCTCAGGCTAGAGTGTCACATCTGTACAGTGCCAATGATGCTTCTGGCCAATGTCTGTCTTTGCTGCGCCTTGAAATGCCCTGCCGCAGTGTCAAATGTATGCCGCACGTTCACAATGACTCCGTTCTCAGTTGGCATCCGGCGTACTAAAGTTGTCCTGAAATCACTAGGTGGGGGTGAAGACATCCTTGCTTCTTGAGCTGTCTGACAATACGCTTGGTAGCAGATGCCCAACAAAAGCATGTTGAATGCTGCTACCCCTTGCTTGGGGGCAGATGCATTGCAATGGATGAAGACGAACGATTAAATCATGACTCAGTCAGCCGCAGGCAGCATGCACGCACGCACGCGATAGCCTTTCGAAAGGTCTAGCGAAAGCGTTGACAGTCAGCAGTCGTTGAAACCTACCCGCAGCACGCTTTGAGTCGTTGAACTTGGAGTCAAAGCGCTGTTCTGTGATTGGCGTCGACGGCGGGCCGTTAACTGCAGATCGACATGTCGCAACAACAAATGACTCTGCCAGATAAACTCTTAGCCGGGCCAAAGCGCTTCAGACGTCAAGCAGAGACATGGATTGCGCAGCAACCTCCGTATGTTGAAGTGGCCGTGGCGACAATGCTTGGCGGTGGTCAAGGAGCATTTCTTGGCACTGTAATGGGCACTATGACCAAGCTGGACCCGAATGCTGGCAAATTTCCTTTCAGTCCTCCGGCTGGAGCCAACCCCGAGGTTGCTCAGCGCATGTCAGCCATTCAATCTGGTGGTCCCATGGCACAAGCCAGAAACTTTGCAGTCATGACAGGAGTAAACGCTGGCCTGTCTCTGGCTGTCAAGAGGTACAGAGGTGGCGTGGAGGACGTCAGAGGAGTGTAAGTTGTTTCAAATATACTCACATGCAAAGCTAAGACCAAGCTACCCAGCAGTATCTTACACGGACCATGCTATGCCGCAGAATGATAGCAGGGTTTGGGTCAGGGGCAGCTTTCTCATTAGTCAGTGGCATGACCCAGGGAAATCCTCTCATGGGAGCCTTCAGCACGGGAACTCTCTTTGCACTGTTGCAAGGAGCTTTCTACCAGGTAATCACATAGTGCATCAGACAGCACACAGTCATGCAGGAAGAAGCAGCTGGTGATGCTGTCTTAGCATTAGATGCTCGACAGTACATGCAGTTCATGGACAGCCTATAACTTGGTGTGTTTTGTCCAGGTTGGCAAGAAGTTCCAGCAACCAGCAGGAACAACTCCAAAGCAGTATGAAAGAGCACAGTTTATGCTCGATAGACTTGGCCTTTCAGTGAGTTCCCCAGCATTGTGCTCTGTTGCCACAGACATGCATGCCGGCATGCTTTCTTTCTTGATGCAGTAAATTCGAATGCCACTGCATGCAATGCGGAGCCCTCAGGCTCACAAGTGCAACTGCTCGCAGAACTACCAGAAGAACCTCAAGAAGGCTTTGTTGACGGATAACACCATTATGCTATGGAATGACAAGTAAGTTGCACCTGTGTATTTGAACTTGAAGCATCAGTTGAGTCTGGGTTGACATGCCTATCATGACGCTTCTTGTCTGTGTGTTTTCAGTGCGCTGCAAGAGGCAAGGATACCACCAGGGCCAAGGCTGCAGATACTGCATCATCTAGAGCAGTATAAGCACATCCTAAAACCTGGCATGCCAGCCCCAAACCAGCTCCCCCTGCCTCCTCAAGAAGTGCACAATGATTGATGCCTCATCATTGCTTGGGCTAGTGGTCCAGCACCAGCCCTGTTGCTATGTTGACTGTTTATGCTTGCAACCAAAAAGCCCCTTCTCAATTTCATTGTCGAATGAATGATGCACAAAAACGCTTTGTGTTTGAACATCCACTTGTTGCGCTGTGTTTGGAACGGTCAGTCATGTTCCCAGACACCTCTGTGCATATCCGCCTTTTTGAAAGCAATAAGTCAACAACTGCGAGACTGTGGGTCTAAAAATATTTCTTGGCATTCCTACTTTGTTGCATGATGCAGCCTAGTGAGTGCGAAGCATGACTTGAGCTTGCACGCAAGTGGCTGATGATGCTCATATTTTGCTTTGTGTCACAGCACATCCACAGAACGTCAGTGCAAAAGAGGGCCTGATAAAGCTACCTTACTGCTAACTTTTTGATCATGATCATGAATGTCATATCTCACACTGTACAAGAGAGTTCACAGGTCCAGCAACCAGCTACCTGTCAGAAACACCTAGCAGGCCTGCTTCCTTCCTCAATGCGCTTGTAAGAGGACAGCGCAGCATGTGCTCATTCCACACTGCACTACAACTGTAATGAATCACTCGATTCAGACAGGATCTGGCGGAAAATAGTGCAAAAAACAAGAGTCACTCTAGCAAACACTACATACACGGTTTGATTCAAAAGGCGAGCGCTATGTTGCCAGCCAGTACACAGTGACAAGGACCAGCATGGTCTGATTCTCCCATTGAACGCTCATCTTGCCGTCTGTTTTCTCGTTCCACCTTGTACAGCTGGCTGTGTGCAGTCCAGCGCCTGCCTTCTGTGTGAGATTGCAGGTGACCACGTACTTGAAAGGTTTGTTAAGAGAAGCTAACTTTTTGAGACACCCTTCCACTACATTGGAGCTCCAGAGGTTGATCTTTGCAAGCGCAAACTGGCTTTCCCCAACAGTTTGTGACACAGAATCCCTGATCAGCGTGTCCACTTCGGCGTCATCAATTAGATCCTCCTCTGACAGCCCAGCTATGGTGCCATCGTCATCAGCCATGACCTTCCTCCGCCCAGCAAACTGTTGTGGAGAGTTACGATCGGCAGTATAGCGCTGACACTCAGCGACGAGCACGGTTCTTCGCCGGTCTGTCTGAAGAGGACAGAATTCTGCAACACCGCTGCGTGTAGGAACAGCAGCGTGTTGAAACAGCAGCAAGCACAAAGATGATGATTTTGTACCCCAGCGCCAGTTCAGGCGTAGAAGTGCAGTCTGCCGCTTTGTTTGAAAAGCTTCCGCCCTTTCCCGCAGCTGGGAAACTTGTATCAAAGTCCGACTCGGTCAAACTCAGGTTGCAAAACTTTCGGAGCTTAAGCTGATTCGTTCGATGCTGGTAAATCGGGCGAGACAAGAATTCAGCAAGGCATATGCGAACTGCTCTGCGGTTGCGGTTCGTCCAACATCTTGTCGCACCCACGTCTCGTTCTGCATGCTTACCAGACCACTCGCCTATCAACATCAGGCCGTTCAGCAGTTGCGACAAGGAAGCTCCCGATACCAGAACCAAAAGCGAGTTGCCAGTGCAGCAGCATTGGCTAGATCGTCGGTTTCCAGGACTGCGGGAGTGGCTTGAGGCCAAGAACCGACGATGGTGGTTGAAAGGGATCACAGCTTGGTGCAGGTAAGGCGTGTAGGAGATTTGCACAATTGAACTGAATGCGCAGTTGTACGTTGTGACCGCTTTTCCATCGCCGATTGCCGCTTGCCCCATCGTCGCTTGGCCAAACGCTTTTGCAGGAAGTACCCTGCCCTGCAAGGACAAGAGACTCAACTGCAAACCCTGATTGAACAGTCCTATCAGCATTTCTATGCAAGGCACGCGGGCAGGCTCTCCGACGAACGATCGCAAACACATTTGCAAGTAAGATGCTTGCGCTGGCGCCTGGCTGCACGCAAGGCTGTTGCTTGATGGCCTGTTACCACGCAGGTAGCGTGCCTTGTGATGGCAACATACAAGACTTTGCTGCCATGGATAAAGAATCATCAGGTCTGACACCATGCGCTAGCCAAAATATGCACACCAAATGCTTGACACACTTGTAGTAGGTTGGTTGCTGCTTGCCCAGGAGCTCGCTGACATCATTAGGGCGCACATGGGTGAGCAGATCTCTCCTGCTCTGAGGTGAGCTGAGCCAGCTCTAATCATATTAAGAATGCATACGACATAGCTGACATGCATGTTGTCATATCAGACAAGTTCTGCACATGGCATGCCCTGCAGCATCTTCCTGCATGCTGGTGCAGGTTTCTGTTGCAGTCAACCCTCTACCTGTCCCCTAACCCCTACAAGACCATGGTGATCAATCAATGTTGCTCATGCGGCGTGCTTGTCCAGCCCAGTTGTTGCCAGTGCTGCTCGGCACACTAAAGCCCTGGTTGTACAGTTGAGCATGATCCATGGGTTTTGTAGATGTTTGGCTCACTGATCTGCATGCCCACTTTGCATGTCTGCATAACCCTTAAGGACAAACAGCCGCTGCTCTTGCCACTGCAAATGCTTGCCGGTGAAACCACATCCTACGCATGTTGCAAGCCCTGCTGCCTTGCAGAGCAATAGGTTGAAGGGTCTCCAGCAAGACTATGGTGCAGCTTTTGACACAGAGTTCACTTATACAGACCAGTGAGATGCTTCATAAGCTGCATTTGGCTTGACAGTATCGCCTCTGTAACGCATTGCAACATAAGGAAGCCATGCAACACGTTACATGACTGCACATTTAACTATCACTACATTCCTGCTGTGTTTGCTGCAACGCAGGTCACACTGTGTCCACAGCATTTGCTGAGTCTGCACAATGCGTCAACAGCTAATTTCCATGCAGGCAGTTTTCTCTACATGTGAAGTCATGTTTTTACCATGAAATATTCGCAGCTGAGGATGTTCCACAGCTCACACAGTGTTGCTGCTGCTCTCAAGACAGAATATGGTGAGCTGGGTGTGCACTCAGCCCATTGTTGCTCTTCTTGAGCTTGCTGTTGCAATATGTGTCATCATTGACAGAGTGTGTGTGCTCTCAGGTTTCACAAATCCAGCAGTAGATGGGGTCATATTTAGCAGAACTACCTGCATTGCTGACGGTGACGAAAAGTGCAAACTTGTTGTTGAGCAGTAACAGCAACTTCCTTGAATTGCCATGCAAGTAAGTACTATAGTTATAATGCAATATACACCCAACTGTAGGTGTATGCATCAACGCCCAAAAAACAGCAATGGGCGTCTGCTGCCAAAATTGCAAAGAGCTATTAGGCTGTCACCAACAACTGTAGCAAGGTGTGCATAGTTGAAGATGCACCATGGTATTTACAGTAGTCACATAGTAGTGGTTTCACATTTAGTATGTCAGTACCAACAGCATAACACAGGCAAAACAGCACAGCTGGATCACCAAGATTCATTTGGAAGACAACATACTCTGCTCAGAGGATGTGTCTTCATTGTAAGGGCAGGCATCACCACAACCAGACTGCAGAGAGCAATGAGCTTTTCTAGGCTGTTGCTTCCTTCAAGTATGCAATCAAGTCTGCCCTGTCCTGGGGCTTCTTTAGTCCAGCAAACACCATCTTGGTTCCTGCACAGCAATGATTGCTGTCGACAAAGTGGACAAGGCAAGAGCACTGACATGTGCAGCAGTCATGACCACAAGCTGCTGAGGCCTGTAGTGCTGTTGATGAGCAGCCAATAGCGTCTTACATAACAGTACCTGGAATGTATTTCTTTGGAGCTAACAAGTAGTCATACAAAGTGGCTTCCTCCCAGTGCACAGCCTTCTCTTTGTTAGCCTTGGAGTATGAGAAGCCGTCCATCGTACCGGACTGCCTGCCAAAGAGGCCTCCAAGGTTTGGGCCCTACAGCAGGCACTTGGGACACTGAGCGACCCGATGCGATTGTCTGCATTGTCATGCTTGAATGCACAGAGTGACGGTGCCATTGCAACAAGCACGTCCTGTGATGTGTTGATTAGTGAGTAAGCCATCGAGCAGACCTGCTTATGGCCGCCCCCCTTCTCAGCAACGTGACACTGCGCACACTTTGTCTTGAAAATCTTGGCTCCCTTGCCGGAGTCGCCGTCAGGTGCCTCGCCAAAGCTTGCCATAGTTGCTAGTAGAAGAAGCGAATGTGGTGAGAGACCGTTGTGCCAACGCTTCTTTGAAGCTTGTCGACGTATTCCCACGGTTCATGGTTCACGCACTACGTGTACATGACTCATCAGTACAGGTGGCTTCGTAATGACAGTGTATGACACCTACCTCAGTCTATCAGCAGGCATCCAACTGAGTCCGGTCATACGTCAAGGTAACGTGCACGCGGCTCGGGAGCGGCCGTGCGACATCACACGTGAGTATGATTGTATTCGCTATTCCGCTCTCGGGCGACTTTTTAGTCGTTTACCTCAGTCTATTCCGCTCTCGGGTGACTTTTAGTCGTTTACCTCAGTGTTGTTCCGCAGGTCCGCACTACCCGCTTAACGCAATACGATGCGGCGTAGTGCGCAGCGAATGACCCTGGAGTCAGTCCAGACAGAAATAGATGAGCTCAAAGATCAGACAGCAGTGGTTGAAAGGCAGTTGGCAAAAGCACGAGAGAATCAAGACAAAGAAGCTATGTCTTGTGGCCAGAAACGCTTGTTAAAACTTGCTAAGTGCCGAACAGAGCATATAAAGCGCCTAGCAGAGCAACAGAAGTACCAGCGTGAATTGGAGCTGCGCCTTCTGCGAGCTCAAGCAGCAGGTCGGTTTGCTGCTGACTCAAGTGAACTTTGTTTCTCAAAGATGTATTCGCAGCAGCCCTTGCAGTTCCCCAAGATGTCGTCGGTCCCCTACCTGTTGTTGCCTCAGAAGCTGGAACAACCTTACTTTGCTAATGTCGCTGTGTGCAAGCCTCTTCTGTCTGCGCTATTGTACAGTGCTTGCGGCATACACATGGTTATGGTGCTTACCGGCTGCAGTATGGCTGTGCCTATAGTTGGGTGCGGTCTGAAGCAGTGCTGTGCTCCAGGGGCACATGCTGCATTAGTCGAGCTTGAATTGGCACATGCCTGACGCATTGCAGGGCGCTTGTGCTGTCTGCTCAACACACACAGCGGCGGATCCTGTGACATTGCTCATGCTGCTGGGCTGCCCGACTACAAGTGTTATTTTTATGCTCCCTGTGTGAGCTGTAATTGGAGGCAATGCAACTCATTGCAATTTATACTATGCTGACAGGGACTCTACACAGTTGAGCTATCTGATTTCTGGTCCCTGCTATCATGCAGGCTTTCACACACTCAAGCAAGTGTTCAAGACTCCCTTACATTGCTTACATGCACAGCTTAGTCCCGTTCAAGGCTCGTCCAAGACAGAACCCTCCATACCACGTACCTTCAGAGACATCCTTCCATGGTCAGAGTTTGTCCCAGGTGCCTGTCAACTTGAAGAGAGCTTGGACGATGTCGAGTGCGAATACAGAATTCCAAGCACCACCATAGATCCTGCAGCAGGGATCGGCCCTGCTGCAGATGAAATAGAAGTCAGAGGGGTCATCATGAACGTCCTATACAGCATCAACGAGGCAGCCAAGATCCTAGGAATCAAGGCTGAGTACGTTGGGGGTGGCAATGGACGCAGCACCAGCTTTATGGACTGGGTTCTGCGCAAGTCTGGGCAGCTGTCAAATCCTGAGAAGCTCAGCTGTTTAGTCTTTGGAGCAGGTCGAGTCAAGTGGGAATGGCAGCTGGATTGGAAGCCGGGGGAGACACTAGAAGCAATTTTGAAAGACCCTGAACGTAGAGATGCTCTGTTGCTTGCCCTGCAACAGGCAAGCTTCCCACTCTGTTAAGCTCCTTCGTGCAAGTTACCTCACCGGCATGCTCCATCTTACCCAAGACTTCGCCCTGATTTGCATGCTTTCACATGGCATCTGTGTTGTGTAAGTCCCTGTTTGATCTTAATCAAACACGGGCCACTTGCAGTGCAGGCATGGCATTTGCTTATTGCTAGGCCTTGCAAAGGCTGAGCTTCACTCTGTGTTTGTTGGTTGCGGAAAGCGTCTTGCCTAACCATGGTCTTGTGCATTTGCAGGCATATGGTGATGCAGTCATTGATGAGGCTCCCATGTTCATCATCTCCAACTACCATGTCACTGTGTTCCTGAAAAGAAGTGAGGATGTTCAAGACAAGCGCCTATGGGCGTCTCAACCTGTTTGGTGGGATCAAGAACAGCCAAGTGCACGCTCTTGTTGGCTCTGGGCTCTGCACGAAGCCACTCAGATGCAGCACCTGAAGTGCAAGCTATCACGCCTGGCAGTGCCACAGACTGACATTGGATACGAAACTCCTGTAATCAGCAAGCAGGCGCAGAGGTCAAACCTTGAGAGGCTACCGCGGCGCGCACATCCAGCAGTTGGGCTCGTGTCATCAAGCACATCACAGACTACAGAGGAAAAGAAAAGGAAAGCCGACACCTTTCGACATCAATCTCATGAGAAGCCAAGTATCATACTGGGCTGCCCAGGAAGCACATCACAGAAAGGCCATGAGCTGGCGGCCCTCACCCCAGTCTCAGCAAGCTCTCAGCAGAGTCCCTCAGGTACAGAGGCATGCAAACCTTGGTGCTTGTATCATAGAAGTTTTATGCTCAAACAGTCATGTGTCGGATTGCACTCACCACGCTGATCATGATGCTGCTGCTAGCCCAATGCCTTGTGCTATCACTCAAGGCACGCATAAGTTGGCAACAATCTCATGGACAGCTGCCTGCATCCAAGGCAATAGCATATGGTTTTTCATTGCATGCATGCTAGGCATATGGTTTTTCATTGCATGCATGCTAGGCACAGGGGTGATTTCACTGTGCAATGCAGTTGTCAGTTTGTTATGCAGCAGCTTGGCATTTGGTGTGGTTTCGGCCATTATTTTGTTATCCAACAGCTTTGCATGGTGCAGATCTGGATACAAGGCCGGCTCAAGCTCCTGCAGCAGTCCCACAGCTTGGTGATGAGCCTGAACTGAGCCATGAATTGGTGGGGCTAACTGACAAGCTCCTTAGTGTTGACCAGTATGGCCAAACAATGTTGGTGAGCTGCTGAGGCACCCCCTTCCTGTATGGCCATTTGCACATTTGTTGCATGGTGAATGATACCATATTGGTTGAGAAACAAGTCCATACGCTGTCAGGATCCTGTCAGCAGTTGCCTGCTGAGCTGAAGCATCAAGCACTGTTGTAGTATGGACATGCTGTACTGTGTGCAACGCAGTATCAAACCAGCTTAGAAGGAGAAGCTTCTCCAGCAATGTTGCCTTTTCATTGCGCAATACGCATTACCTTGCCACAGGCATCACTAAGCAGTTCAGTATCATCACAAATCTCAGACCTGTGCTGACATGTTGCGCTCGTTTTCCTTGCAGGGGCAGGTCAACAATGAGAGGTATGCTGTCAAGTTGTATGACAACCGGCAACCAGAGGCCATATATGCATACTTCAATGAGAAGGCATGCTTGCAAGCCTTGGGTAGCTGTTCTTCGGTCGTCAAACTGAAGATGGCAGGCCGCCTGCAAGATTCACTTTACCCATGCATTGTGACAATGTATGCTGGAGAACCCGTCCAGCGCTTGTCAGCTGTCCAATGCTCCCAAGCCAATAAAGCTATCGTTACACTGCACCAAGCTGGGGCTGCTCATGGGGACATTCACCTATCAGACTTGTTGTTCGACAAGGACAGTTGCTCTTGTCATGTTGCTGATCTGGCAAGTTGTACATTGAATGCAACGCTGCAAGACAAGTCTAGTGATTTGCAGCAATGGAAGATGTTGCCACATTGATCAACACCGTTTTTCCATTTCCTGTTGTTCATAGCTGCACAATTCAAAGTAACTGTTGTGGCATTGTTGACTGCTGAAACATTCCATACCCTTGACATAACCAGGACGCTGGCAAAAAGGCAGTGCAACTTGCAGACTCATCGTCAGAGTTCTACTAGTGGTCAGTTAGGCAACTATAAATTGATGTGCGACCCCCACCCCCCTCGATATTGCTAGCACTGTGACGGCAGCACACAGTTGTGGGCTAGTACCAGAATATGCATGTCGTACATGCTAGTAGAATCACAATGACCATTCAGTCAGCCAAAGTGCTTACAAATTCAGCTACAATTACATGCACATCTTGGTCCAACAGTCACTAGTGTTGCTCACAGACCAATTGCAGCTGCAAACTTTGTAAAATTTGGATTGGAACGCAAGACAAGCTATGTCTAGTGTACACAGATGCATTCTATGGAATTTCACAACAAACATACACGAGCACTTGCACCCACAAACACCAAACAGGTTGGCTTGCAGCAACCTCAATGCAAAGGACAGAGCTGCTAAAGCTTGGTCAACCAACAGCAAGACCGAACAGATCATCAGAGGCCCCTGGGTTCCTAAGCTGCATTGCATTTGCAGAAAGCATGCAGCATTGCCTGAACATCTGTTGACCAGCTTGGATTCACGCATCACTACAGAACAGGAGTGTCCAGTACCAAGCACTGCTGCTGCTGCTAGTAGGGGAGATACAGCTCAGACATTGTTGGCACCAGAAGTGCCACCAACAGCCTTCTCCTGCTGGACCTGCAGCTTCTGAAACTCGTCTGTGAGCTTAGCAGCATCTCCTCCTGAGGCAGCCACGGCAGCTGCAACCTGCTTGTTGCTGGGCTTCTGCTGCATCTTGATGTGCAGCAAGCTCTCGACATGATTTCTGCAGATTGGGCACTTGCTGGTCTGCTTGCGCAGCTCCTGAGCACACTCATGGCACATGCACATGTGGCGGCAGGGCAGGACAGTGGTGTCCCTGTCCTTGTTCAGGCAGATGACACACAGACGCTCCTCCATGTCCTCCTCACGCTCATGCTGCAGACAAGCATTATTATTAGTATTATTAGTATTATTATTATTAGTGTTATTATTGTTATCATCATTATTATTAGTGTTATTTTATTATTATTATTACCATTATTGGTATCACTATCATTATCATTACCATTATCATTGTTGTCATTATTATGGTTATTAGTATTACTGTTGTGCTGCACACAAGCAAAGCAGTGTTTGGCTTATTTGTAGCAATGATCAGCCATGAAGAACGCTCGATGCAAACGGATGTAGCAACGCTACACTGTACCTTTCTGTCAGTGTGTCACCAGAATGGGTAATGCAAAGGTGCACACAAGCATGCAGTCAATGGCAGACGAGGGTATTGAGCAAGAAGGAGCTTCTTGCATCACTAGGCTGTGAACTGGATGTTGCATGACAAGACTCTGCTGAAGTTCCTGTTCTCATCCCCAGTACAAAATGTGTTGTGCATGCTTTGGGTGCCAATGCCACTGATGCTGTTATGTTTCTGACCATCAAATCCTGCCTACAGATGCAACACGACAGACACAAACACAGAAGACTGCATCATACCTGAGTCTTGACACGGCCATCTGAGGCACGCTCCATGCCATATATCTCCTGCAGCTCATATGAGATGCCCTCCACCCAGATCTTCTGCTTCAGCACCTTGCACATGTGCTGCCCCTCCTCATTCTTGGCCACACAGGCAAAGGTGGTCTGAGACTGCACCCACACCTGCTGCTTCTGACCCACTTCCAGCTCCTGCAATCATGCACACATTCCAAAATGCCCTCTGGCAAACATGACCTGCATTCCTGAACTGCAGGTGCAGCATTTGGCAACTGCATCTTTGCTTGTTCAGACACATTGCATGTGCCATACGTTGCTACAAGTGCGCTCAACGTGACCCATGCATCATGGCATCTGTTTTTGGCTTGCACATGCAGGACGCAAGGCTGTGTATGCATCCCGAGTATTGCATCCCAGCTGAGATCACACCAACACATGGAGAACTAAGCCATAGTATCACAAGAGGATGGTTTGCATCAGACTTGACAATTGATCAGACAACGTGAACCACCACCCACTTGACTATGCTCTGAGTGCATCAACGATAGAGGCAGAAAGTCTGTAACAGCCTGAAACATTTTTGACCAATTCTAGTGCAGACAAATGATGCTGCCATTGGGCATGTGGGCACGTTTTGATTGTAATTGCACACATACCTCTAGAATATGGCCATCTGCCAGGCCCTTTTCTGAGATGGTCTCCAGGCGGAATATGAGAGGGTACTCATCTCCTTTAGCTGCTGCCAGCTCCTCTGGATTTTGTGACAGGTCAATGATAACTTGCTCTGATAGTGGGGCGCCCGGCTTGGGATAGATGTGACCAAGCTGCAAGGAATAAAGAAGGTTGGTTCGGCAGGGGACAACAATGATACTGAAGGCCTGAGCTTGGACTTTTGGTGGTAAAGCTTGCACAGCATGCAAATGAGCAGATGGCATGAGAAACAGCCAAGGGCTCAGCGCAACAGCAAACAAGGATCGTGATTGGCACAAACTAGCCATGCTGTAATGTGCAATCAGCTGGAGATACATTGCGTCCCCAAGCTCCAATCTCAAACAATCAATGGACGACGTGTGTCACCATCCACTCTTGACAATAGACAATGCGCAAAAACTTGGAAATGCCAGGCAGTCAGTTGACGTTACCCCTTTCCCATAAAACCCTGGCAGAGCCGGAGGATACTTCATGCCATTGATTCTGCAGCCCTCAGCTGGATCTTCTTGACCGACGACAAAACATGTCAACCTGCAGAAACAGATCACAGGGAGTAGATTACCATGGCCAACACTTTCAAGGGCCTTCAACACAAAAAGTGTATAAAGGGAAGATGGTACCTGCATGGAGTTGACGCATCAAACACAAAGTGTATGGAGAATTTGCCGGGACTGTCTGACAGAGGTATAAGCTTCAAAGTGTTCTTCTTCAAATTAACAGCGTTCCGTATGGTTGCTGTCTGTGTCAACTCCTGTGGCTGCTGTGGAGCCTGCGCAGCCTGGGGCATCGGAGGTGGCTGCAGAGTACCAACACAGTGAACTCTTTGGACCGCCTGGCTTGCTCAAAACCACAGACAGCACAACCTACCACAAAATTTTGTTGCTGATATGGTGGTCGCCACCCGCCATACATTTGACCATTGTTGATGGACTGAGGCCCGTACAATACAGGCTCCTGTTGTGCCTGAGCAAGCAAAACCAGAACGCTTAGGTGATCTGCACAGGCGGTAGTTTGGGCACTGGAGACTGCTTGCTCGCCTGTGGAGGACCTTGCACTTGCTGTGGCGGTGGGTACGCAAATGTCTGTGGTGGCTGTTCTTGTGCAGGTCTGTTTCGACCGCGACTGGCTTGATTTCCCATGCTTTCACACGCTTTGAACGGACAGACCTTTTTGTCGTCTGGCAGAGCACTCGCTGCTGCAGAGGATAAGCACTACGTTCGCTGAATCAGGCAATATGTGCGCAACTCACAGCTCTTGATGCAAAACTGTCCCGTTGAAGGTCTGTGATGCTATGACATCACCTCCCATCCCTGTGTCACAAGAAGCCTTGAGTAATGGGCCGTTCACAACCAGCCCTTCATGTGACCAGCCCTTGCCACAGGGGCGCTTTCGGCAATGCGCAGGGAAACTCGGCCAAATGTTGGATCCAAGTCTTGAGAAGCGCTTGTGGAACTATCATGGCTGGATGTGTCTGCACCTGTTACAGCATTCGTGAAATTTCAGTATTCAATGGAGCAACGCAAACTGAAAACTTTTGACCTTCGTATGAGTTGTGGAATGTGCACAATGTGCTTCGTATATACGAGTGAACAGCGCTGAGCTTATCAATTTTCACGGACGCTGCTGGATTTCAACTCAGCATGGCGCAGCAGTATGCGGCTTCGCACAGCCGGCATCTAGGCTCGAGTGCAGCACAGCAGTGGCAGCATGACCGAACAGCGCAAGGATATCAAAATCGGTTAGACCTGCTTGCAGTTTCGAGCAATTCTGTTACCCATTTTGCAGGACACAAGGCATTGCACTGATCTTTGAGGACGTTGATGAACCTCACCGCTGCAGGGAAAGCTTAGGACGAGCACATGAAGCGTTTCCTGACAACAACGGCAGAAACGTTCAGCCTGCTCGCAACTCCGATCGTAGTCCTGCAAAGTATGCAAACGATTCAGAAGAGGATGTTGAGATTGATGATGAGCCTGAAGAGCAGTGAGTGCCCAGAAAGCCCCTGTACAGATCTTACACTCAACTACCTGTATGTAGTCAATACCTCTGTGCATTTCGACAGTGTGCATGTGCCATGCAGGGACGACATCCAAGACGAAGACTTTGAAGCTGGCGGAAATGCACAGCAGAGCTACAGTATGCTACATGCATTCTCCTGCATGTACAGCCTTCACAAAGTACAACATATTTGAAATCAGTCTTTAGCATGATCATGTGCAAACAGAGGGCGTTTCACAGTCAGTGGCATTGCAGCACATCCCTGAAAACTGCAGCCGCCAGTTTGTGCATTCCGATCTGCTGTGTCTTCCAGCGAGACCTTCACAGCTTTGCATCCTTTCTGCCTTGAGCAGCTGCTGCTGCCACACCGCCGGATTCACCAAGTAAACAAGCTTTGTATGTTGAAACTTGACATCTGCATCCTACAGTGGAAGAATCTGAGGAGGCATCAGCTGATGATCAGGCTGATGATGACGATGATGAGGATTTCGGCAGCAGAAGCAGGAGCAGACCCAGATCAGCTCCTCGGTCAGGATCCAGACAGCCAAGTGGAAGAGCATCAGCGGTGAGGAGTCAGCGCAGCTGCACTGGGGCACAAGTGCTGATGCGTTTGCCCATGCGCCCAGTATCATGTTCATCATTTGGTGTTTGCTGCAGAGACTGTTCATAGCCAGTACTGATGCACTTGCCCATGTGACCAGTATCATGTTCATCATTTGATCTTTGCTGCTCTCAATATTGCGACACACACTGTGAACACTCTTTGCAGTTCTTGCTGCCAATTGTCAGCTCAGCCAGATGCATTAGCCAGTGCATTGCAAAACGCAAACCAACTAGAAGCAAAGAAGTTGTAAGAACCAATGAGAAGATTGCAGGCACTGTTGCTTACAAGAAGCCCATATGCAGACAGAGCAATGCAGTTTTCAGCTTGTTGACAGCAGTCTGGTATGCAGCTTCATGCATAGTTTGTGGCAATTCACTGTCTTCTTATGTGCACAGGTTCGGTATGCGGACAGTGATGATGATGATGATGATGAAAATGGCATAGATGATGAGGTGTTTGCACAGAAGATGCACCAGCAGCTCAACTCTAGCAGGCCCAGACGGGCTGCTGCAATGCAAGCTACTGCGCAGATGATGGTCAGCATGCTGCACCTTCTGTCTCTGCTGTTGTGTCTGTATCAACTGCATCATCTGTGCTTCTGCCTGTTGTCTTTCACCTCTGCATGCGTGTGTGCCTAGACATGCGCCTGTGTATGTGTTCCAGGCTGTGATATTGATCCTGCTGGACAAAGTGCCAGTATGCACCAAAACTCAGGGCCTGCTGTAGCATACACGGCTGGCAAAGCCATGCAAATGCACACACTCTCAGACAGATTTCCTGCTGGCATACGCACCTGCCTGCTCCTTGTACAACCACACAATGGCCCATACAGTCTGCCCTGAAAACTGTCAGCAAGTCTGTGGTAAAGCATATGCTGTGCTGCATGATTACCGTCACAGTGAGCTTTGAGACTTGTCACCGGCTGATGCAACGAGTGCTGCTGCAGTATTATGCTGATGACACGCCTCAGGATGACCCAGAGGAATTTGATGCCAACCGAGCTGCATTGGGTCTCCGGACTCGTCTACGGAAGGTACACATCATTTTTGTGATATACCATATGTCATCGACAGCTGCACTGCATAAAGAACAAAACAGGTGTCTTCTGCCCTTGTCATGAGTTGGCTCAGCTGCCTGTTGAGAAGCTCGCATTGTATGCCTGACTGGCCTGAGCCTCTTTGGCTCTCATTTCTGGATTTGATTTGTTGGGATTTTTGATGTCCCAGTACAACTTTCTGCAAACAGGATCTCTACAGGCACATTGTTGCAGCCTGTATTGCTTTCAAGCAAAGAACCTGTTCCAGACAGCACATGCACAGGCAGCTTGATCAACAGCATGATTGTCAGGCTTGCACTACCAATGAAACCTGTACTTGTCTGTGTACTGGCAGAACTTGTCAGAGGATCTGTGATCAATGTCTGGTCAGCTTAGCAAGGATGTGATGTTCTGCTCACACAAATTACCAGGCTGTAGCATGGCTTGCAATGCACCTCATGCTGCTGGTCCTTCATGCTGCTGGCAATGCCCTTCTTGGTGCTAGCAATGCCCTTCATGCTGCTGGCAACGCCCTTCATGCTGCTGGCTATGCTTGCACCCCAACATCTGACAAAAGTCCTTGAAGTCTGGCCACATCTGCTCTGCAAGCAGGTATTTGTTGTGTTTGCGGGGTGTTGAATGCTGCAAAAAGTGACTGGTTCCTGCAGCATTTATCGTCACCCATAAACCCAGCATTTGCTTGGTGCTCAGACACATGCTGCATCATCAACTCTCAAGTCAGTGGTTGCATGGTCTTTGTACAATTGCTGACTTGGTGATGTGCTCATGCAGGCGCCTCAGGTCAACGTTACAGCTCCTGTCCACCATCGGAGCGCATCCCATGTCAGCAATCACCAACCAATGCGTGCCAGGTGACTGTCTGTTGCGGACTAGTCAGTCGCAGCAAAGCTTGCCAGACTAGGCAGTTGTTCAGAGTTTTTCTGATGTCTGGGTGCATGTCTGTGTACAAGTCTTTAGATTGATGCAGCTTCAAGCTAGAGCTCACAGCATAGATTGCTGTGCATCAGAGCACTTGGCACCAGAGGTCAAATCGCACACACAGCCCAACTTGACCCCAAGCAGAGGTGTCACAATCAAACTAGACAGCAGCATCAGTGACAACAGAGACTGCAGCATTTTGTGCTGCTGAAATGGGTGGTGCTGTTGTAGTGCTCGAGCCTCAAAGGTGAGCTATGCTGAGGAGTTCGACTCAGAGCTGGACTCTGACCCAGATGATGCGAAGAAGAAGAGCAAAGCCAACATGGCAGTGGCGCTGATGGACTCCACTGAAGACCTAGATGATGAAGTTGAGCGAGTTTTGGGTCACAGGCGGGTTATCTCTCCCTCTTTTTGCGTCCTTGCCCCCCGTGGCATTGTTTCTTTGACAGAGCAGCTGGAGGCCGTTCTGCTCTTTTGTTTCCATGTTCTGAAACCTGTGCCAATGTGGCATCACAGCCTTGCTTTCAATTAAGGGAGGGAACGCTGGCTGTCTGTGGCATTATGCACTGACATGCATACACACTCGCCTGATGCCAGCCTGTCAGCGTCAGCAGCAGTACAGCAGCAGCAGCAGCACTATTGTCAACAAATTGATGCGAGTACCAGAGCCCTTACTCTTTGTCTGCACATATGAGGTGTTTGTTAGGCGGTGATGTGCCTACTGCACACAGTACATTCACCAAATTTGTGCTTCCACATCATGCAGAAGTTGGTTTGGAGCTTCATCTTTGCTCAAACAGGCACAGTCAGTTGCCAGTCATGCATGACTCTGGTGCAGCAATGAGTCTGTTGTGTGTTTTTTTGTGAGCTACTCCCATCGCCATGTCGCTATCCACAACACCAATCACTTCCAAAGCAGCTTCATGTATGGAAGCTGCACACCAAAAACCAATCAGCATGGCACACGTATCACATGCAATGCATGTGTGGTGCACTGTATGAGCCAGTTCCAGAAGCAGCATCAAAACCACCCAGAAGCGTTCATGACAGTGGCAGCATGACGCGCAGCTCAGCCTCCTGCTTTTCCACAGTGAGAAAATAGCCACCATGCTGATATGCTGATATGCTGATATGCTGATATGCTGACCCCATCATGGTCATGTATACTGAGCTGCAAAGCAATAAGCAGATCCCTGCTAAACCCTTAACCACCACTTGTTGGCAGCAGGACCTTCTTCTGCCTGATGGTCCCTAGGCCAACTACCAACAGAAACAACAGTCAAACTGTAGCTCAAGATTGGCATTCAGTACTGCAGTCACAGAGGCTTCTGCCCAGCAGATA
>JAABUK010001253.1_pt1 | contig 49116 bp, 56 predicted proteins | sample 5559141 | NCBI WGS metagenome assembly JAABUK01 (sample SAMN10711869, study PRJNA513367) | rock metagenome | isolation source: Antarctica rocks | place: Antarctica: Victoria Land, Pudding Butte nord | collected 2016-01-03 | reverse complement strand
GACAAGCTCGTTGGCCGGATGAAGATTGCGGCCAAGACCGTGTTGAGCTTGTCCGGCATTGGTGACGACTTGAGGGATCTTTTGGACATGGGAGGGCGGCTGAATCAGACAGTCAGCAACCAACGTCGTGGCCCTGTCACTCCAGGAGGCAGCTCTGCGGCAGACCAGTTAGCGATATTGTGGAACGTTACCGAGGCAGTACCAGCGCTCATACCGGCGGGATCATCGCTCACGGCACTTCCGGTCAAGATTCAGTTCAGTCCGGTCGCTGGGGCCACCATAATAGGTCGCAATAGTGTCTTCCTGACCTTCTTCGCCGGTCTCCTTCACATTGCGCAATTCCGTCCAGACGAAAAGATGAAACCTTTTCAGAGTGATTCACCGCTCGATAATGTGCATCTGCAGATGGCTGAGGGCAAATTCTTCAGTCAGGTAATTACCCTCTGTTTTATGGTTGCTCTTCGCTTGACAAAAATAAAGAAGGATGCTAACTACCTCCGTAATGACTAGTATGGGAGAGCACTCGCGGTGTTGACTTATGTACCAAGATATATGGCGGAACATCCTACTTTCGGGTATAGAGAGACTGAATTCACGGCCAGGATTGGAAATTTGGAGGTTTGCAAGGGGTCAATCCTGAAGAGCCTCCTACCATAATACTCGCTAGCAATATATCCCAGGCATCGAATAATCAAAGACTTTCATACAAGTTGTCTTTCCGCAGAGATCCTCGTATCATTTCTGTCCGATAATGGTCTGCTAAGGGTATTCAGACCTGAGAGTCTTGCTTTATATTGATCCAACACTTCCTATACCATCTAACGCTGTCGTTTTTGACGTACCATGCATGCTAATCCATAATCTGATTCACCACAGAATAATTCCGTCAGTGCTTGCTTATTAGCATACACTTATAAGCGTCGTCAATACCTGACGTGGATTTATTCAACCCACCAGCTGTTGAGGAGATGTTAAAACCTGACGAAGTTCAACACGGCTGTCATAATTCCTCATCTAGCTCAAGGGCTGCCAGATATCAAGACCACTGTATAGAACATTCGTTCTACACCCTCAACGTGAAGAAGGGGTTAGCAACCCAGGAACAATATCACTCTGACGCCGATCTCCTGTATGTTGAGCTCGTCCAATCACACCAAACCAACGCCGTTCTGCATCCTTGCGCAGTCGGCCGAAACAGGAGCCGAATTGGAGAGACTCCCTCCAGCGCGAAGAATTACGCCACTAGGTGAGATTAGCAGATTATTTTAGTACTATCGAGATAGCGTTTCAGAGACACTTCATTGACTTTCTCTCGTTGCTTGAGAGCGCCTTCTAACTTTGTGAGATTGCAGGCCTTGTGTGCGTGTCTGTAGTCGCATCCACGAATTTCTTGCTAGATAATTCGAATTCTGGTTTAGTCTTCTGAATTAGGTAACTACTATGGATAGCGGTGGTTAAATAGGTCCTACATTCCACTCGAGGGTCTCCGCTGAACGGTAATCCGAGGCCTCCAATTTAGTAGGCTATACAGGCATCCTTTCGCAAAGACCCTTAGCGTTAGCCTCTCAGGAGCCTAACGTAATCACCAATCATTCAACTGTCAGTGTGTTGCCATAACCAAATTTCGCATCTCCGCATGATCAATCCTTGAGTCTTTCGGCGGTTGTACTTCGTAACCCACAGACTGCAAAGTGATCAGCGACAATGTCTCAATCTAGATCTGACAACGTTGTACACACAGGCTGTCTCGCAACCTGGTGTCCCCAAAATTTCTATGGTTAGATTCAAGCGCGCAAAGATAGCGACTCAGATGAATCAGCCTGCAACGGCAACGTACAACACTCTGCTTAGCCTGGTAAACCCTCATCAGCGACATATTCTCTTTCCGCAGTATATGGGCTTCCCAGCTCTCTGCCTGTGCTTGAACCCCGCACAGGGCCTGATACAAATGTCCTGGCGCAGATCGATACGCCGGAAGCGCGGCATCGACAGCAACAACTGCAACGACTACTTGATCTCTCGCTGCTGTAGCTGCTGCGCGTTGGTGCAGGAGGATAAAGAGATCTTCGCGGCCGAGCGAATGCCTATGTCGGAGAAGGGCTATGTTGCGCCCAATGGTAGACAGCCGACAACGTGTACAGAAGCCTCAGCTCGTGGTGACCGGAAGACGGGTATGTAGTAGGCGTAAGGGATAGGAGGGTTTGAGTCGATGGGCGGGACACAAAGGCTTACTGTGGCTTTCCGAACCATGGTAGCTTCTATGTTTGTCCGCGAAAGTCCGAGAGATGTGCAACTTCCTCGACGGGATATTTCAGATGGTCTTTATTAGCAGGCACATGACAGCCTGCAGAACGGTCCTTACATGACTGAGAATAAATGCTCATCATGTCTTAGATCTTATGAGAACTCTTTGTCGGATGATTAATCCTACGAGACCAGATTAAATTCGATCAGCAGCGAAATCGTTCCATACTAAACCACATCTGCTAGGGTCCATAGTATACTTATGGATTAAAAAAGGTAGTTGAGCGGGCGAGTTGAAGGAGAAATATCTACTAAGTCGTGGAGCCCAAGAAAGGGACAGAGAACTGTGGACGAGAATGGGAAAGTCTCGTCGTGCAAGTCGTCGATGTAGTGAGAAGAATTAGGTATACAGATGATGCTGATGAAGTCCGCATTCCATTTCTCATGAGCAGGATATGCACTAGACGACCGTGCAGGCGATTGTGTTGATCAGGTCACTCGTGTGCTTCTTCTTGAGTAGCTGACAATTTCATGCCGCGTCAAAATTCCATATTATTGTCCGCCGGCCACATTCTGTCAGCAGATGGCGGTAGATTCAATGCAGCACCATCGAGCGACTCAGCAAGAACAATCATTGGGCTCTTTCAGAATCTTAGAGGCCAGGCTCCGAAGATCCAACTGCAAAGCTTCTCACCTCTCGATGTCTAAAGCTTCGATCTCCCTGCATATCCTGATGATATACATGCTACGAGCATATACTCTCAGTAATTCTAGCAGAAGTGAGCTACCATTGGGGGCATTTCCTATGATGTACTAGATGATTCCCTGGGAGTAAATCGACATAGGAACGTATGACGGCTATGCAGTATGTTCTTTATGTTATACAAAATCTAGAAGCCTCATCCTGCCAAGAAATGTTGGCCTTGGCGCGCTAGAGTCGATATCTCTTGGCGCTTTTCTGGCGCAATAAGCAACAACATCCAACAACCGACTTCGCCGCGCAATAGCAGTGGTAGCTTAAGCGCCTGCAAGCCGAGATGCACTACTCATCTCTGTTCAAGAAAGGGAGCAGGCGTGGGGAGACTGAACAGTCGGTGAACCAAGCGACAGGAGGGGACCCTTACCAGCCGCACGACTCTACATATACTCAACCACCCGCACAACAACCAACAGCGGTGCCCCAAGCGATAGGAGGGTTCCCCTTTCAGCCGTACGGCTCTGCCTATACTCCATCACCCACAATAAGAGCGTTTTCTTCTCAGCCGGACGGCACTACCTATACCCAATCACCCGCACAACGACCAACACCACCTCCTCCTCTACCCCCACGGGAGCAACGGACAATGGAAGCCAATCTCTTCCCTACATCAGTTGCAGCGGTCTCCCAAGGCCCACGGCAGCCAACGCAGGGACATGGTCCGCTCCTGCAGCAGCCATCACCTCAGCGCCTTACATCCCTCTCACCACCAATTGCTGGGGCGCAGAGAACCCCATCCCCGCAGGGCTACCAGACCTTCCAGCCATCCTGGTCAAATAGCTCCGTCACCTTACGAAGATCGCCCTCGCCCGCCCAATATCCAGCTCTCCAAGCTTCTGCTCCCTCACCTCGGCCTTCTCCAGGGCCACTGCCCTCACAACCTCCAGCGACGAAGCGAGACCCCCCCAAGGTCCGAAAGATACTGTCCCTCGATGGCGGAGGCGTTCGGGGCCTGTCAATTATCAAAATATTGAAGTATATCATGCAGGAGTTGAACCGGGAACGGGGTTTGGAGTCGGCCCCCTTGGACCCGTGGCAAGAGTTCGATATGATTGGTGGGACGAGTACTGGAGGGTGAGTTCTCTCAATGCTGAGTCATTGCCACTTGGGGAATACGAGGCTACAGGGCATGGATTTGCTAAGAGTCTGACGTTCTGATTCAAGACTACAACATATCGCATCAACTGTTTTTCGGGAATTATTTCACATGCTAACTCTGCTCAGGATCATTGCGATCATGCTGGGTAGGCTGCACTTGACGCTCGATGAATGTGAATCAGCGTATTCGTTGTTGTCCGAGACCATCTTCACCCCAGTCCACAATCCTGCCAATCCCCTACGGGTGTACAGATTCTTGAATGCTCAAGGGAAGTTCAGCAGCACACCGCTCGAGGATTGCATCAAGTCTACAATCTGGTCAAAGCAGCTCTCCGAGGATGCATTGCTCAAGAATCAAGATGGAGACGCCTGCAGGGTTTTTGTATGTGCGACTAGGGCTGAAGATCATAGTCTGGCGATCCTGCGATCCTACAAGACTAGACGTCACGATCCTTTATTCAACATATGCAAAATCTGGGAAGCAGCACGCGCAACATCTGCCGCATCGACCTTCTTCGAGCCTATTGAGATAGGTCCTAGCCGACAGAACTTTGTCGATGGTGCATTGACAGGAAAGAATAATCCGATCCGTTCAGCGAATACAGAGTCACGAGACATTTGGCCGGGAGAAGACAGGCTGATACTCAGTATCGGCACTGGCGCTGCTCCTGGTCAGGCCGTCACTGGCAATCTTGTTTCACTGGCAACCCGCATCAAAGAGATTGTTGTGGATTCTGAACAGACGGACAGGGATTTTCGAATGGAAAATAACGAAATGGTCCGGAATGGTCGATTGTATCGCTTCAACGTCATGCACGGTCTGGCAGACGTTGGCTTGGAAGAACACCAAGCTGTCAATAGGATCGCAACTTATACCGATAGGTACCTCGATCACCCTGACGTCTTTGATATGGTCCAAGCTTGCGTCAACAATCTAGTTCTCGGAGGTCAGCGCCTAGGTATCAGGCCAGAAGAAGGTCTGTTCGTGATGTGACTAGACGGACTCCCGATATTATCGACTGTAGAATAACATCTAGTTGTGTTAGAGCTCGATGAAATGATTGATGCAATGACATTTCACGATGCATTCGTAGTCTTATGCGCGGACTGTCTCCAAGGTGAGTGCCGGCCTTTCTCTGTGTCCTTTCAAACGCTACCACTACTTAACTCCCGTCCGTCGATATGGTTTCTTCCCCACATCACATTGTTGTTATCCGACTAGACGTCCGCCAATCGTGCTTGATTCGAGCCAAATTGGGTCGAATGTGGTCTCAGGGATCGGTTCTAACCTACCTTGTTCATTCCTTCCCAGCCTTGAAGGGAAATGGACTGATTGATGAACTTAGGCGTAAGAACCAACACCACTACGTACTACTGTATCAAATGCGAAGTCCACTTTTGCAGTAATTGCCAAAGCTCTCATGCGAGGTTGCACGCTACCCACCTTGTACGATACTCGCATCAACTCTGGAGCCAGTCTATGACGACAGCTGCAGAGCGCTCTAGCTGTTCAGAATGCTCACTGGAACTGAGATGCCGGATCGAATGTTTGGGGTGTTCTCGAGCCATTTGCTATGATTGCTACGGACAATCAGCTAGACGCCTCCCGTGGCATCAGCATCAACTGCAGCACGGAAAGGGAAACGGCATCTGGGTTATAGTCCCCCCGACCCAATTTATCATACCTCCGGTGGATCATCACTGCGATTGCCTTCAAGCTACTGGATGCATGACACATTGTGATGGATGTTTCCAGTGTACGTGATTTCACACCTTATCCTCGACCAAATTTTCGTCTGTTGTTCTAAGACCGAGTCCATGACCCTTCTGGTCTGGCATGAGTTCATCTCCATGTGAGCCGGCTCGTCGGTTCTCCACTCCACTGTTGTACAAGAGACCTGACGTTCCCCACCCATTATCTTGCTGCCTTTGCACACGTCAATTTGCCAGGGACCATCATTTACTGACTTTGACCTCGGGCAGCGGTGAAAATTGGTGAGACCATCTACAAGTGTCGAACATGCATAAGTCAATATCAGGCTGCGCAAGAGCTTTGCGAGAGTTGTAATAATAGAGGGTCACAAGAACACGCCGGGCATGACATTGGCCGTTTAGTGATTCGGCGAGCAACAGACATGCCGGATGATTTCGACATTCAGTGTCAAAACTGTTGGCGATGTGCGTTCCCAGGCTGTGGACATGGTATGTACCGGAAACCCCTTTGCTACAGCGCTCTGGATACATACTCAATTAGTTTACGGACAACGCTGACAAGCATAGTTACGGGTCCTCAACTAGACTGGCGTCACAGGCATCCGGAAGCAGTGCTATCTATAGGCGATGCCCTAGCCGATCGTTGCCGTTGGATTGCACCTTCAGAATGCGCTAAGACTGAGCTCGTCAGACTGCGGCTCAAAGATCCTCCGAATGCTACAGATACTCTCAAATGCGGTATCTGCATCAAAGGTTCGTTAATCTCCAACCCCAACCAGCAGCTATATCAACGAGTGTTACTTACCTTCAATGGTCTCGCTAGCAATTGCGTACGAGCTTTGGCATCACTGGTGCCCAACCTGCACCTCGTTCACCTGCAAAACCTGTATCGACACCGGTCGCGCGGGACACCGTCATCCCATGCATTGGACACGAGTCGTTAAGGTACCTCTTAATACCGAATTTGTTTCGGGTAATAAGATATGTGATCGCTGTCAACACAAATATTTCAGCCACTTGTTCCAAGGGACGGAATGCACAATTTGCCGAAATAACCATTGCTGTCTGCCGTGCGTAAATAAGGGTATCCTACCTATCCATCAATCTTGTGGCGGGAAAGCCTCGACGTTCGATATTTTTATATGAGGAGCTTGAGCTATAGAATAATGATAAGTACGACATCGTTTATGCTTACCTAGACTACGATTAGAAACATCTAGTAAGCGAGTATTAGAGGCAAATTCGGAGACAAGGAAGCCTGCTTTTAATACTTCTTATTTCGTATATTGCGACGCGGGGTAGTCCATCAAGTACACAATATACCATCTTACATAGGAACCAATGATTAATCAATGCGCAAGGGAATACTACTCTCGCTCGTCATACAATGTCGAAACCTTTCTTCCATAGTTCCGGACCCTAGTAATAGATAAACCAATGAGTTATAGTATCTGGATCACTTGTATTCCAGAGCCTATTTCACTTATTCATAAGCTGGAAGGGCGTCTGTAGAAGCTATATAATACTAGTAAGTAAATTCCTTCAAGCCTTTACCTATGCGAATAGATAGACTTTGACTATCTTCTACTTCGCTAACAACTCATAGCTACACAATATCCTCACAGAGACAATCCTATCACTCACTTACAGCTACAATCTACCTCCAGGTCCTTATCTAAGCGCTCTCTCCGTAACATCCCCCTATCTACCGTCCGCTCTACGGCAACGAATCACTAGGCTAGCTAGAAGATCGCTCCTCCGCTCTCCATTACATCACAAACCCCCTTCGCGTAGCAACACTTCCTTATTATAATAGAAAACACCCTCCTAGCCTGAACACCCGCTACTAGCTAGATAATAGAAAACACCACGTCCTCTATAATCCTTGATTCCTACTCCTCGCCTCTAGAAAAAGTATAAAGATTAGCTATCCCGTAAAACGTTAAAAGCCATCAGACTGAACCGCTTTATGCTTAAAATGGGACGTACGTCTGATTCAGTCCTACATAAACAATCTACAATTGAAGGTCAATTGGCAGACTGTGTTACAGGATGGGCAAGGGTGTAATAATTGGAGTCATGGCATGGATGCAAAGGAAAACGGCTCTTAACAGGTGGGCTGGCGCAAGAGTTCCCTATCCGTGGAAGGAGCGAAAGGTGCAGTGTTTGTGAATTCGATACTCACCAGTACGCAGAGAGAATGACAGATCGGGTCTATAGCTAAATTGCTATGGACATGCTACCATCCGATTCCCGTCACCGAATCACTTAATGTAGTGGATGCTTTGAGATACTCCTCTGACGTTAATAGCCAATCATTCCAGATGAAGTGGATGCTTCTCCAAATACTGCTATAACGTAAACGGCTTGAGGCTTCGGCTGTAATGGATTCCCATCCCTCGAATTGAGCTTCACCAAGTACGCAGAGAGAATGGGAGAATTCGCGTCTACTCGAATATACCTTGAAAATCTACTCCCATTCATTCCATCAACGTCGTCTAATCACTCCTCATTCACCAAGTCCACAACGACAACGCGCGCCTGCTCTAATATACCTCCTGCAGGCTCCCTGCCATCCCGTGCATCATCGACCAATCATTCCAGATTCAGTGGATGCTTCTTGAGATACTCCTCCAACGACGTCAGCTTCCCCCTCGCCTGCTCAGCAGTCCACTTGACCTCCTCCGCAGTCTTCTTCCCAAAATAGCCATAGTCCTGAAACCACAAGAACATGTCCGTCATATGCGCGGTCATCTCGGGAGGCAAAAACCCCTTCCACACATCCTGGGGAATTTGATTGTACTTGACCGTTTTGCCAGTGACCTTGCTCATGATCTCTACGATCTCGGTGAAGGAATAGAGTCCCGTCGCGGCAGAAAGCACCTTGCCTTCGTACTTGGCTGGCTCGGCCAGGATGGCACCGACGTATTTCCCGGTATCCTCGACGACCTCGATGAGTGGGAGCTGAGTGTTCGGATTGACAAAGTGCGCGATAGCGTAGGTGTTGTCTCCGGCAGGATGCGGCGTCAGGAATATAGCGAAATTCTGCATGAAACTTCCTGGAGCGTAGAATGCGCTTTTCATTGGCAGGGTGCGCTGTTCGTTTCCTAGGTCAGCCTTGCTCTTCTAGTGTAAATAGGAAAGGAGGGGACTTGCAATATAAGCTTCGATGTCGGCCTTGACATCAAAATGGCTAGTGGTCTTGAGCTTTCCATCCGAATTCTTGCCAACATGCGTGAGCGTGCTGAAAATGAAATACTTGGTCCCTGCAGCGACAGCCGCGTCCGCCATTGCTTTTCCTTGACGCAATTCCCTCTCGTACAATTTATCATCATATATCGACAGTGTGACTGCAAAGACGGTGTGGGCATCTTTCAAGGCATGCTTGAGCGATTCTTGATCATCCGCATCGCCCTGGACGACCTCGACGCCCTTTTGTTTGAGAGCTTGGGCGGCGGGCTTGGAAGCGTCACGAGTGATTGCGCGGACTTTGAACTGCTTCGATAGTACTGAGTCGTTGAGGACGTAGTTGACGAATGAGCCGCCTTGCTGGCCTGTGGCGCCGAAGACGACGAGAAGCTTGGACATGTTGCTGATGGACAGCTTGGTAGTGGTGAGGTTCGAGGGTACCAACGGGAATGAAAGGCGGTGGTCTATTGAAGGATTGGGAGATTGTTTGATTGGTGTTGCTACATTGCTCGAGACCAGGCCAATGATATAAATACAATCGTTTGTTATGCTTGCTCAGCTCGGCCTTTACCTTTGTACCTGCGACCGGGCTTATCAATCTAACCCCGACGACCGAACGCTCTAACCTAAAGCAGTACTTAGGATTCCTGCCAAGCCTCATATCTCCCTTGTGGTATATTTCTAGTAGCGTTCCCCATACATATTCGCCAGTGCTATCTTCAAACCACTCGCGGACTGCGTTGGGCCCTCGGAGATTACGTCTGCGGCGGGCTGGTCGACAACGAAATCGGTCGTCAGCGGTCTCGAGACATTCGTCAGCTCAGTAAGCACCTCGACTGCAGGATTGAGGATGAATTCTTCACCAAGTTCGAAGACAAAGGACACATCATCTTTTGGCTTCGATATTAGATTATGAAGGAAGTGACACCAGCTGCCTTCAAAGTGCTGCCTCCTCATCATACAGCATGATTAGTGGCCACTTCCTACTCAAACCCATGCGACATTTTGACTATGCTCTTCTCCATTCCCATTGCCCGTGCTTGCTTGAGCATGACCTAGCGTATGGTATGGGCATGCCGTGCACTACCTTGTCGTTGCTGTTGTGGACTGAAGCAACGCTGTAGTGAACCGGACTGTCTGTGTTAGTCAGTGGAGTCATCATATTTTGAATGGCAGCATACGAACCTGTTCGATGTGGTCTCCAGTTCACCCTCTCTTCGACCGTTCCACTGCCGCTTTGAACCCATGAGATGCTGGTGTTCGACGAGAATGTTCATATCCAGTGTAGAAGAACATCGAGCATTGCTTGGCTCATCGACACGTTTGCGCGCGTCGATGCGAGCTTTAGTTTCGCCGAAATTCGCCCTCGAGGAAGTCCAAGCTTGTATTGCGCATGGAAATATGCTCCCGATGCAGATATTCGTTGAGAGCTATCATTGGGTCCCTGTCCCAAGGCATCATGAACCTCCTCATTTGATCCAAATCTTGCCTCATGATGAACATCTCCTCATTGAGGGAGCGAGCATCCATCACAAAAAATTGCCGCCGCCAAAGTAAATATTCAACCCGGCAGCGCTCGATGGAGACGGCGGATTCTGGTGGGTCCTCTTCAGAAGGCTGGCGCCCGTATAGATTGAACTCGCGCTGCTCGTCCGAGAATTTCTCAGCGTCGATGAAGTTCAGGCGGTCGATTTGGGTCGTCAGATAGTCATCGCCCACCCTTTGTATTCGGCACGACACCAAAAGAAATCTCCGACAGGCTGACAGTGACATGGTAGAAGGAAGAGTGGGATCTTCGAACTTCTCATCACCAGTGCTGATCGAGGGATCGGGGTGGCCAGTGAGAGCCCGAGCAACAGTGCGTATTTCCACTCTTAGATCTAGCTCCAAGCCACTCATGATGATGTTCGCTATCTTGATGTGTTTTGCTCGAAAGTAGCGTGGAGTGTGGGAGATACGTAGATCAGATTTTGCAGTGTAGGCAGATCGGGCAGCAGTATCACAACCCTTAGGTGAAGCTCAGCCGGTAGTCTTGCGAAGTCGTCCATGGTGTGGTTCAAGAGGTGTCTCGTTGTATGTATGACTATGTTCGGTGTTTGTTGGAAGGAAAAGGAAAGAAGAAGAAGAACAGGTGTTGAAGTTGGTGTCTACGCTAGCGGCTTGGCGCTGGCGAATTCGGCTCCACAATGACTGTGTTGAATCCAGGTGCTACTCTTCAGTATACAGTACAGTTACAGGAGCGTTATTGCCTACTCAGATGCTTACGATAATCTGCCTATACTAATCCTTGTTCTCGCTATCATCACTTCCGCTTCCTGAAGCATCGAATCCACCTCCCTACATACTCGCTGCACATCAAGCAGGTTTCCCTGTCTCAGCAACGATACCAAAGCATCGTCCGACAGCATCCCCTTCACTTCCTCAACCAGAGCGTCCACTTCCCGACTCCCAGAAAGGATTCTGTCCACTGCCTCATCTATGCCTTCCGCAATCTCCACATGCTCGACGCACTCTATTGCGTCCTTTTGAAGCTTGCGCGCTGCTACCTGCACTGTATCTAGCTTTAGACACAGCGCAACACCCTCCGTGAACAGGAGGGCGCGGATAGCGATCTGGTGCGGGACCCCGATCGTGGGCGGTATTTGGGTGCAGAGCTGGACGAAGCGTGAGATTGCTTGGCTCTTTGGGAGCAACATGTGAGTCCGGTTCTTGCTAAGGCGGATGGAGTAGAAACGCCAAAACCGCTGAATCTTGTTGATTGCCTCCGTCTCCTCGGGCGAGTATTGCATTTCTTGGCCGGTTGTTGGAGAGTCTGATGGAATTCCCGCAGAGGTGTCCGCAACTGCTACTTGTGTAGGCGGAAAGAGCTGCTGGAATGGAACCATCTTCACCCCCGGCTGTCTCTTGAGACAGGCCAAGGCAGAGACCCTCGTTGGGTCTTTGACCACGACTACCAGATTGTCCTTGCCATTGTATTTGGTGAAGGCAAGAGCAAGCTGCTGGTTCAATTCAACATACGAACGGCTTCTTAGGTGGTGTGCTCTGACGGATTTCAATTCGAAAACCGTTTGAACTTCACGAAACACATCACCGAAGCCATCCGGTATTGGGGACGCTGTAGCGAGGTTTGCCAGAATGATAGCCAGCATTTCTGCATTTCGGTGTCTCAACGGCAACGGGTTGTGAGTCCTACCATTGCACAGGAACTTAATGCTTGCCTCAGGTGCTTCATCCAGACGGCGAAGGATGCGACAGAAGCCTTTGGTCATTTCCACCAGACACTGGTGGTATATGCACTTCTGTTCGAAGGACGGTGTCGGCTCCACTAGATCATTGGATCTGCTGTAATGTGGCAGATATTGAACGACCCAGGATTGAGTAACCAGGCATTCCGCACTACAGGTCTTAACTATCAGGCACGCTATTATTGACTCGAAGCTTGCGGTGAGAGAATGTAAAGTTGATAAAGCCGAGACATCAATTCTGTCAAGGTTTTGTAGAAAGGTTCGGAGATTGCTTTGAAAGACTTGAGCAGGTTGTCGGCCACAATCATTGACAATCGATTTCAAGAGACCCAGATGGCCCTGCAGCAGATCCCGTCCGTCAACATGCAGACGATGCGACAGCGCTCGGAAAAGGCGATATTGCACCGATGGACCGAATGCCTCCGCCTGCTGGATTTGTTCTAGCAGAGAAGTGAAGTCATTCCTCGTGCTCCATTCTCTCCCAATTCTGAAATACAGCAATTCCTGGAGGCAAGAGTAAATGACCTGGAACTTGTCCTCGCGGAGTAGCGATGCATGTACACGATTGATCGTTGCCGAATGCTGTGTAACCGCGGAGAGAAAAGTGAGTTCTCCGAGGAGTCGTTCTGTCCAGCGGCGTCGTATGCTCAAATATTCTACCCTGAATCTTGTATTCAAAACTCGTCGATGATAGAGTACCGCCAGGTCACAGAAGACACCATTGATGCGGAGCAAGTCCTGGTTATGAGATCAGCTTAGCACGCGCATAATGTTAGTATAACGTACCTCTAAGATCTCTGCACAGGCGGCTTCATTCACATGCCCATGATGCCTTTGGCATTGTCCACTAGCCCTATCTCTACAGAAACCTATACGAGATGAGTAATTGTAATCCCAACAAAACCCATAGTCGAAGAATGCGCCATACCTGTTGTTGAGAAATAGGGGCAAGGTACCGGCCACTTCAACGTCCATAGCGCTTGCGCTTTACGATCTAGAGCCACGATCGCCGCCACGAATTGGTCGAGAACCCACTCATGAGCGGCCTGGGCTATGTCAATAGTACTGACATCAAAGGCTTTTGTCCGTTGATACGGAGACCACGGCAGCAAGACATGCTCTCTCTGCGCATCACCCGTCTTCCATATACCCATTGAAAGTAGCACAGCTGACATGGCACCGGCATCCTTGTTAGCAAGCTGTTTTACGACTTGGACACCTTCACGCAACATCTCAAACGGCAGGTGGTCCAGAGTAGACACTTGACCGATGGCTTTGTCATTGAAAGCCCGACGCAGGACTAAGAACCTTCTAGCCAATGTATAATTCATATTTGCATGAATGCGGCAAGCGTCAGAGCCTTGCGATCTAAATGCAGATGAAATGGTCTCCCAGTCTTTGACCCTGGCTGCCATACGCGGGGTGAGGATTGTGGTTGGTAATCTCAGCTTGGCATTGAACGACTGTTGAGTCCCATTTACCAAGTGGCCGGCCCAGCTGTAGTCTAGTAGCTGTAGCATTTCAAACTCTGGAACTCGAGCGGTGTTGTCGGTCAGATTTTTGTTGAACACCACTTTCAGGGCTTCTTCCAATTGTCCAGATTTGAAAAAAAGACGGTAGAGCTCAATGTATTTCTGTTGATGGATGTACAGCGCCACCAATTCTTTATCCATTCCATACTCAATAAAGCATTGCTCCTGCTCTTCAGGCGTTCCAAGAAGATGAATGGCCTGCTTGCATTGCTTGACTGAAAGCTTCTTTTGCTTCAGCAAGAGTTTACAAAAGAGATTATAGCTTCGTAGAGCTGGGACAGAGATTTTGTCGCCATTCTCGGCGAGATAGGATACCAAGTGGTCATATTGTTTGCCATCTCGCAAGGTCGCCGCAGCAGTATTGTAGTCCTGGGCACTGTGATAACATTTATGAGCCTTTAGATGTAGCCCAGCCTTGAGAAACAGTGGCTTTTGACGGCTGTTTCTGGTCCAGCCACACTCCTGCGGCTTTTTCGTAACTTTCTATGGCTACCAAGACTCTTACTGCGTCACCGACCAAACTTGCTTTGCTGAAGTGGTCGTAGGCCAATTCGTGGCTGCGCTGAAAGCCTTCCATGTCACCTTTGGCTTTGCATATATTGCCTTCCTTCTCTTTCAGGTAGCCCTTTGCGACTGTTTCACCATGGTCGTCTCCGGCTCGACGATAGGGCATGAGGGCTTCTTTGAACATGTGCCGTCGCATGAGATCGTCAGCTCTTCGGGCCCAGCCGGCAGGATCTACAGAAGTACTTGGTCGCATCATCTCGACACGTATCGAGAAGTCTGCTTGGCTTGGTCGAGTGATTTCGACCAACGCTCCGGACTCCTCATCTGCCAATAGCCTTTGTATTGAAGCGGCTGTGTGCTCCGAGGTTTCCACAATGAACAATTGAATTCGCGCCCTCGTAACGGCTACATATAGATGCTTGAGTTCCGAACACATCCCACTGTGTTTTCTCGAGTCATAGTTTGCTGGCTTTTCGCTGAGTGTGGTCAGGCTTCGGACTCCTGCTTGATCAGGACATGCTGTAAAAAAGTCCCACAAGATGACGTCGTCGAATTCCATGCCTTTGCTTTCAAGGATCGTGAGGATCAGTGCAACGTCCCCTATTTGATTTTGCAGTTCCTTCTTCGATTTTGTATCTCTTACCAAGATCACCTGCTCTGCGCCAAAGTCGGCACTCCGCTCCGATGACTCTCCGGAACCAACACCACTTGACCGGAGGATACCAGTATCACATCCAACAAACAGAACAGGTTTGGGACCGCTCAGGTTTCCAACTTCTGGCTCCAATTTGTCAACGGTCTCAGGGAATCCCTTCCATATCATCCCCATGACCAGTGATGCAAGCGCTAAGATCCCCTGGTGAGATCGGTAGTTCTTTGCCAGCGTAAACATTTCAGCGTGACCCAGCTGGTGTTGATTGGCAGAGGCGCCAGCCGGAGCAAAGTGGTCAAAGATGATCTTCTTGATGTCCGCGAAGCGAAAGGTCGCGTCCTGTGAGATTGCCTGCGCCGTATCGCCGGCGAAATGGAACCCCCGACCGTTCCTTGCAATCGTCAAGAAGAGTTCGATGTCTAGGCATCGCTGGTCCTGAATTTCATCGACGTAGATTTCGTCGAAATTTGCCCGCAAGATTTGGAGTAAGGAAGGGTCATGCTGCAGTCCACGTAAAACAATGACAACGCGATCGACATAGTCAATCGCGCCATATTGATGTTTCAATGCTTCATAGCTCTCGAAGATATCGTAGACACGGGATCGTTCAGCTTCCAGTGGGAAATTTGGAGCCAAGCGACTACTCCGCTTTAAGTACTCGGCGCGACCCAGGGCTATGAGCGAATCTCTTGAGGATTCAGATCCTTTGATCACACCCATTATTTCGGCAAAAACAAGATGAACAGAAAGACCTTTTGTGAGGATCTGGGAAAAACGTGGCCAGTAGTTGACTCTGAAGGCATAGAAGTCGACTAATTGCTGCTGATGCGAGTGTGTTGCGAGGGCCATGTCGTCAATTGAAGCGTGTGCAGTGTCCCCCACGTCGGAGAAGTTCTGGCGATCCAACGCAACCGCCGTGTTCTCTAGTAATTGCAGAAAGCGGTTGAAAGTGCACACCAATGGGAATGAAGAGTCATTCAAGGTGGTCACACTATCATCATCTCGGTCATCCTCTACCGCCTTCGAAAACGCATGTTCGTCGTCTCCAGTCGACACCGAGATAGACGACTTTGACAGTAGCGTGTCGATGAGCCGTCTCGTGTGAGATTTCAGCTTCTCTGCTAGATACATGGACCTTGTAAGAAGGACCTGACATATGTCAGTTGTAAACGTTGAAATGGACTCATCCCAGACTTACCTGCCGTGCAGGCCTCTCGTCTAGAATTGATTTGCTGGCTAAAAATTTGCCAACCATTTTGAAGATCAGACAAGTAGTCTTACCCGTACCACTACGACCCAGGATAAGACTGGCAGTCTGAAAGTGTCGGACACATCGCGCCTCGTCCCCCGATAGATCAAACGGAAATTCTGCGGCGAGATCATTGGCGAGAACGGCGCGAAAAACTGGCTCCGTCAGGGCGTAGAACTTGTTTGCCATTGCAATTGTTTCCTGATCTACGGTCCTGACGTCAAAGTCTGCAGATGGTTTCGAGGACCCGGCCAGGTCATCTTTGAAATATGCTGGAAGCTGCCGTCCGTTCATGATCGGAACGCGTTGGCAACAACGACTGATTGTTTCGTCGCTATAATTTCCCTGGAGGTTGATGACCCGATCAAGAGCCTTCGAGTTCTTCGCAGGATCGCCAACTTCCCATACGATAATGACCTGTTGTGGTACCTGCTCATCTCCACCACTTCCGATTGACACCTGCCACAAGATGGCGGAGTGCTGCGCATATTTAGTGTTCGAAAGAGGAACTTTGAGATCCTCTCTCTGTGCACTAGACCCTGCGAGGATAGATTTGAGACGGCCAGACGCCAAGTCGATCAGCTTTGCTCTCAGTGGATGGAATAGACCAGCCTGGCTGATGGCCTGAATGCTTTTGAGAGCAGGTGCTGATAGAAGCACCTTCCAGATCCCGACTCCCCTACCCAGTACATCGAGGTCAAGATCTGAACCAGTTTCGATGGTGTTCTCGGTTGTAGCTTCGTTGGCGCTCTGCGGTACTGATCCTAGCCCTGGAATGCATCTTTTGCACGGAAAGCTTGCTGTGATCGAACGAAGAATTGAGGCTGTAGCCACGTCAGAAAGCGTCTCAATGTGACTTTGAACCATGCGACGTGATTCTGGTTCTGGCAGACCGAATGCTTTCAGCAGGTTCTTAGGCCCATCCTCTGCGGTCAGTTGCATCCGAGCAGTCTGCTTGGCTTCTGCGTTGAGCAGCCTTTGCTCCAGGCCTCGGAGGGACGTCTGTAGAGCTTTCAAGTTGCCCCACTGCTGGATCGTAGGCGCAATTTCATGCTTTCCGATGCAAGATGACACCATACCCGAGAGTCTCTCTGTCCAATCGGCCTGAATCTCGACGTCTAAAGCGATGGAGCTTGGCAATTGAACCCATCGGCATATGACCGCACTGCCAGAGGGATCAGAAACGAGATACTCTAGCAGGTTGCCGCATCCACCGAGCACCTTGCCAAGGGTCCGCAACCGCCGCGGTTGCGAGGGCGCCACACATATCTCTAGAGCTGGTATGATGGATCTGATCAACTGTCTGGGCTCCAGAAGATGATGCAGATCAGGGAGAAGTTGGGCCAACAGGCCTGTTATCTTGTTTGCGGTTTCCTTGCTCCTCGTGGGGTGCTTCACAGATGGCAATGCCGAGCCTAATAGGCGAAAAAATCGGGCCAATCGATTACTATGCGTCGTGAGGTGGATCTTGACATCGTCATCCATCAGGCAGCTGAGCTGTTGAGCATCTTGAATGACCGCGTCAACAGCTCTGTTGTAAGTTGTAATGCTGGGCTCTTCCTCTGCCGCCAGGAGAGCAGATAGAGTCGAGCTCTTGGCCATATCTACAGAATCGAAGGCGTTGCGTGCTTGAAAAATTCTGTAAATTCAACACAGCGGTAAGCTGAGGACCTTGTTGTTTGCGAGGAATGGTGATGTGAATGATGAGCCTATCCTGAAAGTTGGAAGATGGGAATGATCATGTGTTGAAGATGGCTCAGGTCAGAATTGTGATTAGAAGAAGCGGTTGATGAAGTCAAGAGTATGATTCTCAACCCGGTGGATGTTATCTTCAGCAGACCGATTGCGATGTAGCTAGAAGCCGCGAGCTTGAGCAATGACAATGTGTAAGATTGTTGAAGTGAGTTGTTGAATGTCGCCGGGACAAAGAAGTGAAGCAAGCTCGCTGGTGAATTAATTGCGCTGGCTTGGCAAACGATCTTATCACAACAATCGGAGAAAGTGACAGCTGTGCGGACAATGAATTTCGTCAGAGGTTCCGACATGATCAAGCAGAGTGACTCTCGTGCAGCTTCTGTGGGTACGATCCGTGAAACAATGCTACTGGTGGAAGGCGTAGTATTCATCACCATTGGCATCCTCCGCCTCTCGCCGGCAATCATCTCATAGCCAGCATGGCAGGGATGACTGCAGCCTTCTGCAACATATCGGCAACAAACCAACGAGCGTCAGACAAGAGCGCTGCGATTGTACATATCAAAGAGACACAGCTACGATTGCTTGACCAGCCATCGCACGCTAATGATATGTCTTGGCATATCTGCCATGCTTCTGGTACACTTGATCAGTTTTCTCTCTGTGGTCTAGCCTATAATAGTTGAGCAGTTGAAGCCTACATCATCGTGGTCACCCTAGAAGCCACGATCGTAGGTGTTATTGCTGACCATACATCGATCCATCTCAGCAGGCTTCTCCTGCAAAGCTGTCATCGCCGCCAGCGATGCGGCTGCCTTGTATGCTGCCTCCGCCGCCACAGCTTTCCCAGCTGCTGCAGTATGGTGATTCCCATGACAACGGCAGATTCCCCAGCAGAAGCCCTTGTGGAAGCCTGCGTGGAGCGGAGAATGAAGATCCTTTTGGCAGCGGTAGCGCTGGATGGTCCCATTTCAACGGTTGCAACCAGTCAAGGGGCCAGATGGTCAAATAGAAGTTGGAGTGAGATGGCAACACATAGCTTTGATAGTAATGAGCTTCAAGAACAAAAGCTAAGCAGATACACCATATCCGAACTCTGAAGGGATGAAGTAGATATCACTTGGCGGGTCTGGGCTCCCCTGATCGACAGGCTACCCGTCACTAATCCATATTGGAGCTAGCGCGCAATCATGCAAGAAATGTCTTGGCGCTGAAACCCTTCGTGCTCCCAGCAACCACCTCCGAGCAGCATGACTACGTGATAAGATGGCAACGACGACTCCACCCTTTTCTAGAACCTTGTCCAAGACTCCACCTCACCCCCTCGTCATAGCAAACCCCGCACCAATGATATATCCCATGATCTGCCCCGGCTTGATCAATTCGATCTCAAACATGAAATCATACCCCGCATACGCATGTACATACCCCGTCATAGCCGTCAACACAATCGTCCACATGCCCCACGTCAGATCGTACCTTCCAGTGGAATGCGAGACGCTCAAGAGGAACTCTCTAGCTTGCAGTTGGTATCCATGGCCGGGCATTTTGGAAGTGGTGCGGTAGTCTAAGCTGGAGAAGATGGCGTCCCGCAAGACAATTGTTGCTAGGCTTTCGTTTCGGCCGCGGATTAGGCCAAGAGGGGCGAAGTGGATGGCTAGATCTGTGTCGGGGATGGTGTAGTAGAAGGGGTCGGAAGGTGGGCCTGGAGGGAAACTGGATGCAGGTTAGAAAAGGGATCGTATTGCATCTGAGGGTTACACTGACGATGTGAGTTCTTTACTCAGAAATTCGACTCCTGTATCGTTGCTGCTACTATTCGCGGCATTGAGTGACGTTGACAGTGGTAAAGCCAAGGGTGGTAGCGCATTGATGACGGTGGTGTAGAAGAACAGTTGCAAGATGAGGTTGATCCTACTGAGTAACATCGTCTTTGCTTGAGAGTCGAAGATTGTACGGATTCCTTTCGCCGTACGGACTCCAAACTTTGGGCATCGTACATCATATAAGTGTCGCTTAGCGCCTGTATCGATCGTTGTGCTATGCAGCAAGCAATAGGCGACAATGCGCTGGAGAAGTGTACTGTCGCACGGACCGTGATCGTCTTTCGCGAATCTTGGGCTTTCTCTTGAACTTCAACTCTCCGAGTGCTTTCCGATCTATGCAGAGCGTATCGTGGGTGTGCGACGTGAACGAGAGTAGTACGTTGAAATGTGCTTCGGAGGATTCAAGAGCAAGGAATACCTTTACTCTCCCTTGGTGCGGTTCGATTCGAGTACCCCAACGCACCGAGAATGTTCGCAGTCTCAATGTTTGCGTACGATCTCTGACACAAGCCCGAGGAGTCAGTAAGCGTGGTTGGTCTTGATAGCCCTTGGTGCAACGCTAAGAGTCATTCCCCTCATGATCGCTGCAGGAGATCTTTTTTAAGGCTCATCTTCGATATCTTCAAACGTCGATCAGGGTGAAAGCAGCGTGGAAAGCGGTGCCGTAGATACGAATATACCGAGCCTTCAACAACCAAGGAGTTCGACCTAGTCTTTCACATCGAAGATGCTCATTCCGAACTCTAGATTGCCCTTCTCGACGAGGACAGCCAGACGACTTTGGCCTTTGCGCTCAGCGGTAGAAATATCGGCGAGCCGAACATCGTTAGGAGCCTTTCCATGGTATGACCAAGGCAGCTGCATACCTGAAATCCCAACGTATCCAAGCAATCTTCATCTGTGCAAACGGGCGCCCTCCCTTTGTATTCCAATGCCAGTACACCACAAAACCCTGCTTCGTGGGCAGGATCAATCTGCGCACATCAAATCTGATCTTGCTTTCCATGTCCCTCCCTCTTTCATTCCAGAATACGGTGAGACATAGACCGAAGCCACAATGACAGCACTGCATAGTGACAGACCAGGAGAGATGGGGCTTTTGATTCACGAACGTGGTCCCCTTGGGTCGACGATAGAACTCAATCTGACGTATCCAACCAATGTCAAGACGACCGAACCTGTCATCAAATGTCGGCTTAGTTCCAGGTCGTAGCTCGCATAAGGGACGCGGTGCTGGGTTTGAAATGGGCCTTGGGGGCTAGTGAGGTCCAACTGTTTCTCCTGGGAGGTCCTCAGAGTATCGGGCTGCTGAAAGACATCATAGCAAGCAATGACACCCGGCTACAGTAGCCCATGGCCACCTACCCTACTGTCAAGTGGCGGGCCAGACAGATTGATAAAGGCCTCTGCCGTTGGAGCAGCCAGGTATGAGGACGCCGAAGTGGAAGCCATCGCTGCAGTGCTCGTTGAGCCAGCTGCCGCTTCTGATGAAATTGCTGCATCACCAACACTTGTACATAGATCCACTGCATCCTCAAACGGTAGAGACCACTCCCACAGATCACGTCTGCGCCTTCACAAGGCCGTCGCAGCTGTTCATGAGGTTGTTGAACGACAATGGTATCCAGCTTGCACAGCTCACAACTGGAACTGGTATGTAGCAGCAGTAACAGCTTGCTTGCGCACTCTACGGCACGGCACGGAGATTGAATATCGCTCCCGAATATGACGCGTCGAGGCTCGAGAGCCTCAGCTCGCTATGCATCTGTGGGCGGGGATCCTACAGGATTGTAGCGAGGCTGTTCGCAGCACTTGTCATCATAGCTACCGGGGTGAGAACTTCGAGGAAGAGACAAACGGCTGACCGATGTTTTCTGTGTGGTTCCTGGCTGGCTGATAGAAGCTTGTCGTAGATGCGCATGAGATGCTGGAGCAGCTGCTTGTAGAATCCGGCGCTGTGTCTGGAGAGGAGCCGTGTCCAAACGCTGAGACTGAGCTTGGCTACCAATGACCCCTCGAATGGGTCCTGGGCTGGACTTAGGCCTCATTGCCTCAGAGGCCAACGTCCGCCTCCTCTTGCGCCTCCTCCTCCACTTCCGCTAGCGTATACACAACACCTCGGTGACCCAAGTCAGAGTATCTGAGCCATGCTTGAGGGTGCTGGGTGTTGCTATTGAGATAGTGTGATGTCGGCCACGGCCATGGTCAAGCTGCATGAGCTATACCGAAGTTTGGAGTTGCGATGGGACTGAGGATCAGGAATAGGAGCATACGCGATGGCTGAGATAACGCTCATCTGTTTGGCTTGAGGCTGTGTTGGCGAGAGCGTTGATTGACTAGGATGGATCGTAGAATATGATTGGAGTGTTGGCGGACATGCAGCGCAAACAATCACTAGTTTGTCAAACACTACTATTCTGCAAGGTATAAAGATTGCCGAACGCATGAACTAAAGGGCCACCATTTACCGAATAATCATGGTACATTTTCCCGCTGATGCTACCGCTGACAAACTCCTGATCGTAGCCTCATCATCTACCACATCCTCCAGACCGTTAGCCTAAGCTGCAGGCCCTGCTCTGCTACTCCTCTTCTTCGTCGTCCTCTTCAAAGTCCAGGAAGTATTGAGGAATTTTGATAGCTTCGCTATCCAACATGGAGAACAGGCCGCGACTTGGTGGAGCGGGCGTAAAGTTCTCATCTCCCTTCCACCCTTCGTCCTCCTCCTCACCATCCCGCATGTAGTAACCGGTATGGGCTCTCGCAACTTCATCGCCTGCTGCAGACGTCCCCAAGAAGATTCCACGAGCTGATCGAGCGGACCTGGAGTCCTCGACCTCTTCATCAGCCCCGCTCCCCTCGGTAGATCTCTCAGCTGCGGGCGTCTCTCCTTCCTCCTTCTTGATCTTTACATCCTCCTCCTTGATCTCCCCATCCTCATCGTCCGATGTGAGTTGCTTTGCTGGAGATGCTGCCGTTGCCGGGCCGGTTCGTTTCGCTGCTATTAAAGGCGCTCTGCCTGTTGAGTCCGCAGCCGCTTCTCAGTATGCCCTGGAAAAGGTGCTGGTACCTGCTGTCGCTCTGTATGTATGGCCACCTGTTTGCGGCATGTCCACCTCGGCTGGAACCATTGGCAGATTCAGACTGATGCTCCCAGTCCAAGGGTCCCGTTGATGCTGAGGCACAACTGGCGAGATACCATATCTCGCGGCTTTGGTCGAGTCCGCGGAATAGGTACCACTTGCGTCTTGAGCGAGGCGCAGAGGTTCCTGCCGTTGGTTAAACAAATAGCGCATGATCGCTAAGCACCTTGTGTCAAGGTCTAACTTATTTGCCCATGGCCTGAGGAACCAAATCCGGAGAGTGTAGTCTTTGCCCTTCCAAAATATAGCGTTTAGGTACGTTTTGGTAGACTGTGCAGAGTCTCTAGCTGGTCTCTGACAGGAACCTCCTGCGTGTGATGTGAGTCGAAGTGTGATACATATCAGGCGCTCCAATGATTGAGTACCCTCGCATTGGTCGATGACTGCTGCATGGTTGACGGCCTTGTCGTGCGGGGCTTCTGAAACGAGGACGTATTCGAGATCCCGAATGACCCATCGATCTTCGGCTCGTGAATCTATATGCCAGCGCACTCGCGCGACGTCGGGCCCCTCTGATCCGGGGTACTTGAATCGCAAGCCGATACTTGGTGAGTGACATGTTCCTCCATCCAGAATTACCCGGATACTGTATCCTGCTTCGCGAGGGTCCAAGCTTCCGTCGGGGGGTCCAACATTCACCTGTATGATACAATGAATTGGGACTTCTGGATTCTTGATAGATCGAAAATCGATAGATTCTGCTAGGGAGGGCAACATGGAGGTGCGTGCTCTCTTCACCCCAGACCCTTCGTCTCTCTCAGACACATGCTTGCGTTTGCCCTTTGGGGACACTCGAGCTTGGGCTTCGCCTTCGACCATCTCAGTTTTGAGTAGGGTACATATTGCGACCTTGACGTGATCTGCGGCGCCATGAAAGGCTGCTAGCAGCTTCCAGTCAAAGTTGAGCGGAAAGTTGAGCGAACTAGGAGCAGCAACTGCGTGGACATTCGTCGAGCCAGTGTCTTTGTCAACTGCGCGAGCAGCCATTATTTATGAATTGTATCACGGTTCTTCCCTGCAAAGACGACGACGGCAGAAGCAGCACCAGAGCAGCGCGTCGTTGGTGGCTAATAACCCGGTGTATGGTATACCTTCACAGTGGAGGAAAACTTGAGTGTGTCAGAGTGATGTGTGGGTTGTTGAGTGGTGTTCAAAGGGCCCTTATAATCGATCAAGGGCGTCTTAGGGCTGATGACTGAGTGCGTGTGTTATCACAACATCCCCAAACTTTACCATCAACTTTTTCATCTTCATAAAACATTCGTCCGTGCAGCATCATGACACGCGGTCAATATACTTGACTCAGGAGTGCTATATCCTGTATAAATCTCCTCAGCCTTCTCTTCGTGAGGGGTTATAACATATTTCGGGTGCTAGTTTTCCTACCCAGTGTGAGTCTCACGCTCTTTCGCCCACCTTGATTATACCAACTTGCACGCATAACAAAAAGCCGCAGCGCAATAAAACCCAAACATAGGCCATGGCTAGCCACGATTCGAACGTAGGAGACGAGGCCGAATATCTTCGCAAAAAAAATCTTCAAGATCACGAGTACACCTCCATCTCATCGCCGGAGAAGGAAGATGAGACAGAGGTTGTAACCAGCACAAAAACAGCTGGGCCTGAATTTCACACGTCCAAGGCTCGCGAGGATGAGAAGGAACTCACAGACGCGCCCCTGAAGAGTTACAAGCCTTCAGTCGACAACCTGGCAGGGTCCCTGGCTTCGGAGGAAGCCGACAAACCAGCGAAACCTCCACCCCATGTATCAGCTATGAACTTCGGGTTCGATGCGATTAGCCGGCAGTCTCCCTCGTACAAAAAGTATAGTCTTCTCCCACGGTATGCGTTTGACACCAGTGAGGAGGAAGATGGAGGAGATGGTTCTGAAGATGAAGGGGCTCATCTTCCAGCCGAGCCCAGTCCTGTTGATACATCGCTACCAACCCCATCACGCCAACCGACTGGACCTTGGGCTATCTACGCTACGAACAGATCAACGCCCTGCTTGGTGAGTTGCAACTCTTACAGCGAATGAGTGCCGCTGAGCTTGATCAGCGTGAATCCGAATTCATAAGTAAAGTTGACCTCATCAACGACTTGAATGCTAGGATGGCCGACTTGCAGAGGACCGCTGAACTCAAGCAGCTCAAGGTTGAACTGAGTGGAAAGAACAATCAAATCACGGAGCTGAAGCGCAGGAACGGGGAACTTCACCAAAGGCAAGGAAGTTTCACGCAGCGCGTCAAGCAGAACGGACAGCGGACTTGAGAATCTTCGGGGACAGATGGAAGAGTTACGCATCATTGTTACCTCTAAGGACGAGGAACCTATAGAGCTTCGCCAGCATATTATAGACCTGCAGAATGCCGCAGCATCAAAGGACTCTGTTTTACACAATGTCACTCTGAATCTGAAAGGACTGCGCAAGACTACAAGCGCTGAGATACGCAATAAGGATGAGGATTCTAACGCCCTTCGTTAGCAAACTTAAGACCTGCAACATGCCACAGTAGTCAAGGACTCCAATCTCGGAGAAGTCACTCAGAATCTGAATGAAATGTGTGAGATCACGAGCACTGAAATTCGCAAGCTCAAGTCCAAGGCTAATCACGATGCGCAAATAATACACGATTCACGCGGGCGTTTACAACACGTGCAAACTTCATCAGAACCTAAGTCTATGAGGCTTCAACAAGATCTTGACTCCCAACGCGTAACGACGACTAAATCCTCTCAGCAGGTGCAACTACAAAAGCGGGACCTGGAGAAGAACACTGGGCAAATGCGGAAACAGGACGCGAGGGTTTCTTCACTAGATAGAGAGGTGACGCGGCTTATGGAAGATAAGGAGGACATGGGCTGATCTGCAGACTCCGGGATGGACCACCTTGAGTGTGAGAGGGACGAGGCAGGGAGAAAGAGGGATCAAGCCGAGGAAAAGCTCAAGGAGTGGGACGCGGAGCTCTCGGAGGTACAAGAATGGCTGGAAATTAGCCGAAAGGAGGTTGGAAAGCTGGAAGCGCGCAACGCTTCAAGACGCCACGATGGTACTGGGCAGCAGATATTGACTGGTCTACAAACACGACCATCTCCGGATCCTTTAGCCGATCACGAAGATAAAATACTCGATCAATCAGTCACTCCTTAACAAGATAGAAAGGGTGTCGCAGGCGTGCATGATCAGATAGATGCTTCCCAACGGAGCAACAAAAAGCGCAAGTCTGCAGATATAGCTTTCGATCCAGGAGAAGACTCTACGCCGTAGATCAGTAGGCGGTCCGACAGGCGAGATACGACAGGACAATCAAGAAAGGACTAGTCAAAATCACTCACCGAATATAGCTAGCAAATACAACAACGGAACCATAATTGCTGTACTGAATAGGCTACGACAGACCACATCTATCTCCCTGCACAGTGAGGCGTCTTATTCCATATGCTCGACCTACACTCTATTATATTTACACACAGCAAGCCGATTCTCTACTTGAATCTGCCTTATCACTGGCCCTCGGCGGCCACGATCTCCGTCTTCCACCGGCCAGACATATCCTTCGTTGACCAGTTAACATTTTCCTCGTTGTCTCTAAGCAGCTCTACGACTTTTAGAGGGAGGCTGGTCGTTTAGGATTGAAGACCGCCGTCTCATCCAGATTTATTCAGTCGTGGAGAATCATATAACATTCAACGGCGCTCTTTGTGGCTTCTTAAGTAGCTTCGGAGGGATAGCTATGGTGGCAGAGGCGTTGCGGAAATTGGGAAGGGTGTTCTTCTGGAAGTAGGATATTTACACTTTCGCCGTCGTCGAAGACATACAGAAAAGGAGCAGCCGGCACGCTGTCTAAAGTTCCCGAGGTGATCCCATATTCCGTTTCCCCACTGTCATGCTTCTGCTTGTCTGTCGTTTACTACGCTTCATCACCAGCCGGCATAGCCAATTGACAGCTATTGATGTCACACAGGAAGTCAAAGAAGAGAGCAGTAATGAAAGTGCGTATATATCTGAATGCCTTCCTATCCAACTACCTACGAGCCCCCCTTCGCAGTTTCCACCCCGCTAGATCCGACCCTTCCCCAATCCAATCACCTCACCCTCGCCCTAAGCGCCTGTTCCATACAGAACTCCCTGCCTCGAAGTGGACCTTTTTTGGCCGCCGCCGTCACCCCCAGTCACGGCCAAGTCCGAGACTGCAGTCTCATCATGCCCCGCCACGGCCATGTCCGAGACTGCAGTCTCATCATCCCCAGCCACCTCATCCTCGTCTCCTTAGCCGTACCTTGCCCTATTTAATTTATATATACAAGAAGGTGTCCTTTGCCTCGGTGTACACTTTCTTGACCGCCGCTGTCTCCTCTGCAATTAATAGATCCGTATTGCTCTTAGGAGCCTCCGCCTTCTTTTCCTCGACTTCTTTTCCCTAACTCCACTAAATCTGACCCTCCACCAATCCAATCCTCGTTCTCACCGCCGTGTATTACACCGAGTCCGTTCGCCACTATCTTTAATCAATACTTCCATGCGTTAAAACCCGATTTGCTAGCGGCCCCGCGGTCAACGGCGCCTTGTTGCCCTTGGGCGCCAACTCCTTCGCAGCCTCCGGCTTCCTTCTCTCGGCAGCCTCCGCTTGCTTGGCTTTCCTATCGTTCTTAGCCTCCTACAGACCTGTGGCGGCTTTGCGAAGGTGAAGACTGATGTGGGTGTTACCTCATCTCCGTCTCCACAACCATATCTTGCCATATTCTAATGATATATTTAACACAGCGTCTTTTACCTCGACGTGCACTTTCTTGGCCGCCGCTGTTTCCTCCGCAATCAACAGCCCCGTGTTGCCCTTGGGAGCCAACTGCTTCTTCGCCTCCGTACTCTTCGCCTCTACCTCCTTTGTCTTCGCAGCCTCGGCTTTGTGTGCCTTTTTGGCATCCTTCACCTCCCACAGATCTGTGGCGGCTTTGCGAAGGTTAAGACTGCGGTAGGGTCGTTGAGGATCTCATGTTGTGTCCTCGCGGGTACGTCAGCTGCCCGAGTGTCGATTTGGCGTCTTGTTCTCCCGAAGCGGGTATTATACACCGGGATCTCCTCAGTGCCGTCTGGGAAGATCTCGGCCTTCCTCGCGATCCGGGGGCTGTGATTGAGGTAAGTCGTCCTCTGTTTCTCCCTCATGGCCCGGTAGTGCACTTGTACTTGCTCTTGCCCTTGCTCTTACTCCGTCCAAACCTGCCTCTTCGCAATCCATGCGGGGCTGTCGTCTAACGTAGTCACGTCGTTGGAGACCAGGCCTCGATCTTCGGCATCCCTCACCATCTGTCTCTCAAGCCTAGGTACTGCTCCCGCTCTTGCTCCGTCCAAGCCTGCCTCTTCGCAATCCATGTGGGCCTGTCGGCGAAGGTTGTCATATCGTTGTAGACCAGGCCTCGATCTTCGGTATATTGTTATATAGATGCGTGTTTATGGTGTTGTTGCCATCTGAGGAAGGCATTACCAATAGTAAACAGAAAACAGTCTAAGCGTAATCGGATAAACTCGTGAAGAAACCTGGAATTATGAAAAGGAGTCGATCGAACGCATGTTCAGCATTTATAACAATGACAAAATCCATCAAGAAAATCATATCGTGGCTAATGGCCATGCAGGCAAAATCCTCCATATCGCCACACCCAACAGCAGTACCGTCGCCGCAGGAGACTCCAGAGACAACGCGACCAATCTCGCCGTCGTTCTCACCGTCGTTCTCCAGTATATGTCAGTCCAGCTTTACTGCCTTTAATTGTTCTAATTGCATCTTTGCGTGCTGATAGCTATTTTGCGGACCTTGACATGGCGCTTTTTGAGTGAATCGGTGGCCAGTTGAGAGACATCGAACGCAACGTTCTTCCCTCTTTAACTCGGCTTGGAAGTCCGTGTGGTAGGCTTCGCGATTGGTAGTAGGTGCATTCGAGTTCAGATCATCCGAGAGCTCTTCTTGCAGTCTGAGCGTAATCGTCCACCTTCGGTTTGAAATCTTCCTAGACTGAGAGCACTGCGGAGCCATCGTCGTATTGAATCTTCCAAGGGATCTCTCAAACGTCTCACCCTTCATCATACGAAATGTGGGATTATGAACGGCGGCCTTAGCGTCGCCGAGAGCATCGATTGTCCTGAACTTGTTGTGAAGGGTCTTAAGCATCTCGCCCGAAGGAAAATTTTATATATATGTAGAGCCGGTGGGGCTGTAGACATGTGTATATTTGGATTAGTGGGGAGGGTTGCTGGATCCAAATGGAGAGGTTTGGAAACTCAAAATAAATAGAGCAAGTAAATTAGCAAGGCCGCTGACAGGTAAACATACTGACGGAGGAAATTTGGCCTTAAGAGGGGAATTGCTTGCGGCGACCTAGTGGTATCGGCCAGCGGGGTACTGCGACGAATTCCAAAATACCAACTCTAGCTTCTTTACCCTAGAAGACATCGACGGTGGAGACTACGATCTTGTCAACCACCCAATCTCGGCGCGACTCGTTCTTAGCTTTCTTTAGCCGTGTGATGTGGAGGTTCTTTTAACCCAAGTAACAGGTCAAGATGGCAATATCTTCTAGCTCGATCCCCGCCGAGAAAATTGGCCCAAATAGTGCAACGATTACCGTAGAGTTAGCCCAGTTTACCAAGGTCGTATTATTGACCTTTACTTAGGAAATACCCACGCCAGCGTTGATGTGCCAGTATTCGGAGCCAGCGATCTGGTCCTTTGATGTTGTAAAACTGCTAAGAGATCTTACGCCCGGCCTCTCGGACTTCGTTATTAACCATCAGGCTTTGTTGAATTCCGAGTTCTCCATTGTAGAAGTTTTCGTTTGGCCATTTCATGATCGCTGGTGCCATGCGGTACTACACCTTGAAGCGAGTGATCCTGAAACCCTTAAATTACCCGAGACTAAGCATGGAGAGCTGCGAATTCTCCTAAAACTCACTTAATCTGCCGGTAATGCTGAAAGGACGGAGCTGCTGGTGATCACCGAATATGTAGATCGCTTTCCAGCCCCTGTGGGAAGTTACGACGACCGCGAAAGCAGTAAGGACGACCTGTCCGGTTTCGTCGCAGAATATGAGATCGGGCTTGAATCCAACGTCGATGAGGCCAGAGCCAGCATTGTTGCATGTCGTGAATACTCCGTCGAGGGTACTGTATACCCTCATCATCACGAATTGCCACTGAGCCTGGAATTCTTCCTTGAGGGCCTTGGGGACTTTCCCGTTCTTCTCAATGTAGAGATCTACCAGCTCGTTGTATCGAGCGTATGGGTTTCGCCTCTGATGTAATAGGATGTCGCCTCTCGCAACGCGGGCGTTGAAGTCTTCCTCAGTGATTGGCTCGTTCTTCATGGCCGCGACCACTTCATCGTTCAAGTATCTAGCCTCCTCTAGGTTCGCTTGATGCTATAGATTACTCGTCAAACGTTTCTTCCGAGTCTGAATCGTCAATTCGCTCGCAATTCCAGGTGATCCCATGAAGTTACACGGAGGACATGACCGCTAAGCTCAACTGCCGCCTCTGAGTTGGCCTTTGGACAATATTTTTATAGTACTATTAACGATGTATGATATCGAGCTCAACATTGATGTGAGCGGTTTCGGTTTGCTGGGGCGTCACAAGTGTGTCCGCTACTCCAGCATCTGCTCTTGGACCTCCAAATCTCTTTCAATCGGTGATTTCGAACAATGTGCTCCCGAACCCATTCCCTCAACCGTTTTTAGATCGAGTGACACATCCCTCCCGGTTTTACCACGTCGACTTTGCGACAGATCTGCAGTGTGGACTCGTCTTGCCAGTACTCCGAGCCGCAACCATCCGGTCCTTTGATGCCGTAGGATTCTTGTGAGATCTTGCGCGTAGCGCTTCGGACCTCGTTGTCAGCCCTCAGGCTTTCGTGGATCCTAAGCTCTCCGTTATAGAAGTACTCGTTCGGCCATTTCATGATCGATGGCCACGCATCGACGGTGGAAATGTACATCTTGGCTTCCGAAAGCAGCTTGATATGAAGCAGTTTCTGGTCTGCATAGTATGTCAGTATGCCAATATCTGGCACCCGTACCGAAAAAAGGACCGCTAAGCTCAACCCTGAGCTGGCGTAAATGACTGTATATTTATAGTATTGTTGATGATGGGACATTTGGAGCTCAACATTGATGTTCCAGTACTCGGAACCATCGCCTATTGGCCCTTTGATGCCGTAAAAGTTATGAAATATTGATTCGCCGATCTTCGTTGTCTACTCTCACGCTGTCATTATTCACGAGTCTGTTCTCGTAGAAGAACTCGTTCACCCACTCGACGACGGCTGGTGCTATACGGCATTGCAAATATATATAGATACTTCCGTTGAGGATGCGACACTCCAAGCTCAACATTAATGTTCCAGTATTCGGAACCATCATCTCTTGGCCCTTCGATGCCGAGAAGTCATGCGAGATCTTGCGCTCGACTCGTTAGTACTTTGCTCTCACGCTGTCATTATTCACGAGTTTCTCCTCGTAAAAGGACTCGTTCACCCGTTTGACAACAGCTGGAGCCGTGCGGTATTGCAAATATATATAGATAATTCCGTTGATGATGCGACATTCCGAACTCAACATAATATTCCAGTACTCGGAACCATCACCTCTTGGTCCTTTGATGCGGTAGGAGTCATGCGAGATCTTGCGCCTAATTCGCCGGTATTCATCGTCTACCTCCAGGCTCGCATGATTCACGAGTTCGTTATCGTAAAAGAATTCGTCCACCCACTCGACGATTGAGGGCGCCATGCGGTATTGCACCGTGAGCCGGATCATATTGAAGTTCTTCAGATCGAACAGCGCAATGGCCGAGAGCCTGGCAGCTTCCTGAGCTCCTTGTATATGCCGGCGATGGCGAAAGGTCGGAGTTGCTGAGGACGTACATAACTCGCCCGTCAGTGAAGGTAGTCAACACGTTCCCAAGAGCAGCGAGGCCAACTTGTCCGGCTTCGTCACAGCTGAATCCGAGTGCGGTATCTATGAGGCCAGACCCAGCATTGTTGCAAGCGGTGAACACGCCCACGGATCTAAGGGCTGGGATCCTTCTTTCGTCGATCTTGTCGAGGTCGTAGAAACAAGCATGAGAGTGGGAGATCAGACGCGTACTTTCGCTACTGACGAGCCTGCGCAAGAGGAAACGAGGTTCCTGAACGTGCTCGAGTAGAGGTGCCGGGGCTGTTATTGTGCCTGTAAGAGAGGATTCGAAGTAGTGAACGTGTTGAATGCTCTGACGCAGCTGTTGCAGCTGGGTCCTTAAACCTCCTGGCGTCGGCTTCGTAGTCCACGATGCTATCCTTGATCGCAAGAATAGGATCGCCTGTACGGTTGCCGAGCGCGGGATATTGCTGAGGACCGTCTTTGACGCGAGCTTCGAATTCTTGCTCGGAAATCCTCTCTCAGACGTCGCTATGACATGTACGCCGCAGTCAGAATCGTTAGGTTGCTGGGGACGATGTTTATATTTATATTTAGGCTTGCTTGCCTTGAGACTATATTGTCCAGATATAGAAAATTCTTTGCAATAGAACTGCTGCAGAAGCTCTTATAGTTGTTGTACAGGGGCTAATGGCAGCAATGGGGCGACACAGCACCAAAAATGTGCAAGCCATTTGTCATCTTGATAAAATCGTTTGGTCGTCTTCCGACCAGCTTGCTTGCTCTGCTCTTCAAGAGCTTTGACGTATGTGAAAGTCTTCTCCAGGTACTGTCTGAGCTCGAGGTCGTAATTTTTCCAGTCCGAGACAGTGTCGGCCTAGGCTATGGCCAGCTCAGCCGGGGTTTCCGCTGGCACGTCGGTGAAGCTCTGTATCTCGTTGGGATCACTGATGCTCGGGCTTGTGTATTTCTTGATCGCGGTGTAGGCTCGCATTTCGGCGCTCTTGGTCGCAAGTCGCAAGAACAACTTCTCCGTTTGGCCAATTTTGTGATCCCACGGCAGCACATTCCAGAACCTCGTGGCAAGGCCGTCGACAGCGATGTTCTAATGACCAACGCCAATGAATTTGAGATCTTGATTGATGACACCAAGCACGGTACGTGCGACGGTTTCGGTCTTTCCACTTCTTGGAGGCCCGGTGCCGGTACACACCCCATGGGATCCTCTGCCCTTTATATTTGCTCTGGATAAATTCGAACAGAGCACAATGCTTGTTGACGGATCCCCAAAGAAACCCAGCGAAAATTTCACTCTTGATCAGTACCGCATACTGCGGTGCTTTCACACGTCGCATACGAAACGCCGCATCACGACGTCAGCCATATATTTATATGGGACCAGCCCGTCCTGCCTGTCCAGCAGCAGGACTCTTCGGAGCCAGACTCCACACTTCTCAATGTGCCGCGAATCCTCGACGTAGGTACTGATGTCAGAATAGTAGTTCAGGTACTTGTCGCGAAGCACCTTGTTCCCAAACAACATCTGGCTCTCACAATGAGGATGCCACCTCACAGCCCTCCATCTACGCAGTTGGTGCCTAGGTAGCAGTACCCGAGATCTTCGATGGACTGCCTGAAATTTAGGCCCTGGCCTGTCGCCAAAATTCTCCAGCGGCGTGATTCTATATATGTATTACATTCGTATCGCTTTTTGCTATCACCGCAAGCTTCATTCTGCTCGGCTTTGAAGGTCTCCCATGCGTCATGGCGTCTCGTGAACAAGTTCATCCTAGTGCGTATGATGTCGCTGGGCTCTTGCATGATAGCCTCTCGTATACTGGTCAGTGTAGCTGGATCGTATGTCGGATCTGCTAATCTGATGCTTCCCAAGAGGCCTCTTTCTGCAGCGGTAGTGTCAAGCTGGACTGTCATGTAAGCTGGCAGAAGGGAGTCGTCCTCGAGATCAAAGTTTTCTCCCACCTCAGCCAAATGCAAAAGTCTGTGCCAGTCCGTGCACAACCATCGTCCTTTTCTATATATACGAAAGATCCGTAATGGAACTTATTAGGCAAAGTCGGTGTAACAAAGTATACCAAATAGACACTCTCATCCTACCACTATTATCATATCTCTCCCTCATGCTATCGTCACTGCCATCCGCACTCTCAAAGAAGGTTGGGTGCTGAAAAATGTTTCCCGAATGCAAGCTCTCCTGGCAAGAAGCGAGTTGACAGCAATGGCTTTGCTTTGCATCGTTCGTATGAAGCGTGGACCAGACAACGGGGAGATTGGGATACAGCTTTGAAATCATATCGAGTAACATCATTTTACTATAAATCTCAATTGTATCTCACCACCGGCAGGACCACCGATCAGATTGTGCTTCGACGACAACAATACGTTCAAGCCTCATGCTGGCTGTGGATATTTTGTTGATTATTGAATATGAGCCTTGATGAGGATATTGGGATTAAGTGTGATAGAGGTGGAGGTCTTGTGGAAACGTTGCTTGCTTGCTATGTTTTGAGGAAGACAGAAAGATGATATAATTGGAGGGGGAAGGGGGTTTTAATAGAGATAGACATCCTGAAGCTGTAGGCCTTTCGGGTTTTATTTGAGAGCTGAATTCACGCTGAACGGATTTTGGAATCCTCTGGACGTAGATGAGGAACCAGGTGGTGTTGATGTAGGCCAACTGATTCCTCTGTTGCTGCACGTGCCTCACGATTGGCATCGCGATTGAAATAGCCAGGTCGCCGAATTCCTGCCAGGTCGTTTACTGTGGAGAGTTGTAGTTGCCTTTTGGAGGTGACGTTTATCCCCAACGCCTCACACAGTACGGTAGACGTTGTACATCCCCTTACCACATTCCTGAATCGTCTCGGTGGCATCCCAATGGCAGCAAATCGCCCTTGGGAATTCATGTACTAAGACAGTGGTGGCATGTGGTTGTTGACTTGGTAAACCAGAAAACTTCCCCACTCATGGAATGCGGTTGTACAATCAGGAAATGATATATATATAAAAAGGAATGTACAGTGGCTCAGTAGTTCAAATGATTCGACAAAAGGTCACTCTCAGGCTGCCCGGTATGCTTGTCCAGTACTCGGGCCTGGTGCCGACCGTTCGAGCCATGTTTGCAAAAACATAATGGCTGTGATTCTCTCAAGGCTGATTGGATTGGTCTTCTCGACTGCGCCTTGCATGCATTCACCGATTATGACTTCGTTGTGAGGATGGAGAGGGGCCTCGTAGCTTGTCATTTGACAGATCTGCATTGCGTCCATCATGTGTTCGCCTTGTACCTTCACGCATGGTCTCCATGAAGCTTTGAACTCTTAAAGTTCATCTGGTACGATGGAGATGATCTGATTCGAGACGTCAGACTTTTTTCCTTTATCTTTTCCGGAAACCACCTTGGGCTTGTTGACTCGGCAGATTAGGGTAACGTGGGGCAGACCATATCTGCCAGCATTGATGATAATTCGCGGCGAACATCCGAGGGGCTCATTGAACAGGTCATTGATTACAGGCGTAACGCTGTCAGGCTTTGACGACGGCTGTACTTGGATTGAGCATTTGATTGTCCCATTTGAGGCATTCTTGATTTCTCGTCTATCATATCTGCCAGCTCATTAGCGACTGCTGGCGCAATTTCTGATACTTCAATTACTTACGGTCATGAGATCAAGCTTGGGCGCTTTGGAGCGGTCCACATCATCGAGTACTGCTCGCCATCCACATCATCCTTCGGTCGCTCTCACAGGACATCGAACTGGTTTCCCAGTTGATCTGGGTTGGGGGATGCTATGAGGAGATGAGGAGATTGTTGACACAACACCCCAACAGGATGAGTGGAACAGAGGATGGGGAAGCTCCAAGTCCTTCCACCGCGTGAACGGTAGAAGGGGTAAGGAGCAGAGAAGGCACACTTGAGCCTGTCTCTCTCCTGTTTCCACCAACGACAAGAAGTGTGCACTATGTGCAACCAAAGGTATTTATGATATGATATATAGTTGAAGGAAAAAATAGAAGGACGAGTAACTTGTAGAATAACATACAGCCGAAGGAAAAAACAGAACAGAGAGAAGGAGGACGGGGTTTAAGTAAGTCAGTGGCCGCGCTAGCGGCTTGCTGTAGAATGACATGCAGAGAAGGAAGCGCCACCGAGGGACCGCAACCACTTCACACATGCGCTTGACACCTAGAATTCATCAATAAGTCAGCTGGCTTCCCACAGCGTTCTCCGCTTCACGTGTTACTTCCTGGCTACTCCAGTGACTCCCTGGCTCTGTCACTGACTGTTCATTTCGGTGCAGGCTAGTATTTCCCTGCTCATGCGGTCCGGGTGTAGCGTTCAGAGATTTACCTACGCAAATCCGTCCGCAAACTGGCGATACTACCATGGTGGATGTAGATGCAGCTAATCTGTCCATCATAAATACAAGCTACCTGTAATTTTGGAGACGCGTTAGAACCAAAGCATGCGCTATAGTAAGCATCATGATTCACCTATCCTTTGGTGAAGGTCTCCGCTCGGCAGCAGCTCACACTCACTGTTCCTAGTGACGTGTCCATAGTGAAGGCTTCAGGTGTTCATTTTTTAGGGCTGAGGAGTGAAACGGAGCTAGCACACAAACTTCATTGTCTACATCACCATATTGTTGTGAAATGTACATTACCATATCGTTGTGACACGCGTGTTACTTCCCCACCGTCTTCTGTGATAAAGGAGTACCTATATCACTTATCTGCCCTCTCTTTGAGAGGACGTTATTGGGGAGCGGTTGTTGCTTGCTTTGGTGCTCCTACCCAGTAGGAGTATCTCACCTTGTCAACCCCTCTCTCATATCTTCGCTCACCCGGATCGGGTGTGGCGCATAAAAATTACTCCCCCCGCCTAGACAGCATGGAATACCACGCCATAGATCCTCAAGACGAGACTGACCATCCCCAGGCAGTTATCCGTCGTTTAGAGGACACGAACAATGACCTGCGGGATCAAGTTACGGCGCTGAAGGCCCAAATCTTTGAAGCAGCTGCCAGAGATATATTGGGTGTGAGCGCGAGTAAAGCAAAAGCTTTGACAAGTGCTCAACACGCACGAAGGATTGACCAGAAGCCCGCGTCTGGAAACCCGCCTATGAGGACCTTCTCAGCCCGTCAGCAGCCAGCATCATGGCCACCAGCCGGGTCGATCGGTCACCCTACGTCGGGATTCCAAGCTATGAATACTTCCTCAGCATATCGACAATCAGCACCGAGGCTCCCAGCCGGGTCGGACGAGAAATCGCCGCCTACCTTCAACATCGATACTACCCAGCCACTCCAAGATCCGCGAGAGCCACAGGACGAGATAGGCAAAATACGTCAACGCGTCGCGAGACAGGAGGCGGAAGGCACGCGCCCTGTCCTCTCCGAGGAGTGGGAGGCAAAGGTCCAAGACTTTAACAGCCGGGTGCTAGCTGGTCAGAGAGAGAGCCATAAGAAGCGACAAAAGAAAGAGTTGGGAGAGTCGGAACCAACGACGGCCAAAGCCACGACAAGCAGCGTTCTTCACATGGGTTCCGGTGGATATTTCCGTCAAACCAGTACAGAGGGCAAACGAAAGCATGGCTCCGATACTGATGAAGAGCCTACAAGAAAGAGATCCCACGCCACGGTGGTTGCACCAGAAGCAAGATCCATTGAACCAGAAGCAAGATCCATTGACTTCCCGCAAATCCAAAACCCAAAGAGAGATTACGACTGCTTCATACAGGTGGATCAGTCAGAGGCTTACGGAAGTTTGGCTAGTGTAATTGACGGCCATGGGGTGACAGTTTTCATAGATCCAGGAAGATCAGCCAATCCCTTTATTGGTCTACGGTTCAGGTATCCGGGCTCGGATGGTTATCAAGTCGCCAAGATGGATTGGGAAATAGGTGCAAAAGTGGGTGGCCAGTGGGTTGTTGAAGAGTTCAACTACGTGCTCGTCAAGGAAGTGCCCCAAGACATCGCCGTCAATCATCTAGACGTCCTAAGAGCTTGCCCAGAGGCTGTGCTTCCTCGTTTGATGTGCATGACACTCGTGGTGACGGGGCAGGGACAAGGCTACAAGCGCAAGGATATCGGTGTTGTATCAGAACCCTTCAAGGCATGCCTGGAGACCATAATCAACTCCAGGAAAAGAATCACCCTTCGCATATGGTTCCTTGTACCGGTACAGTTCCCGGGCATTGACAAAAAGTGCCTGTCAGTCATACGATATCTCCTAGACCAGAGAAAAGAGCCGTTCGGCGGTGTCTCAGATGCGAATGGTGTATACCTCACCGGACTGCTAGGGACATCAAAACAAGGTGGAAAGGCGCAAAATACGACTAAGGCGTCGAAGCCGCTAAATATGGGCTATGGAGATACGTCAGCCGTTGGACATATCGCTAAGGTAGCATAGCCTACCGTCGGGACAGAACGGACTCGGACTGAGCACAGCCGGGATCCTCACGCCAACATACCAGTGCGTAGTTTTGGCTTCGACCCGCCGGTGATTCTTGATAAGGTGATCGGGAAGCCAGTGAAAGTCGAGGCAGAGGAGGGCAAAAGTATGAGCGGGGTGAGAGAAGGCGGAATAGAAGATGAAGAGGAATCCGAGGGCGAATTGGAGGAGGAGGAAGATATCGAGGACGGGAACGAGGATGAGGAAGAGTACCCGAATTTCAGCGACATAAAGGAGCATGATGAAGGGCTGGAGGTATAGGTGAAAGAAGAGGAGTTTACACCTGTAAGTCAGCCTAAATGGAAGAAGGACGAATGGGTTTCCAGCATGTTCGCTCCGTTTCCGACCGATGATAGACGTTCGAGACATGGCTGGCGACGGCGAAGATGAAGAATAGGAGGATGAACTGCGGAGAGTGGCGGCTATCTCGTATATCGGGTGAAGAGATACAAAGTTGATATCAAGATGCATTGTCCTCTCCTATCATATTCTTCGGCTGAAAGGTGTCAGCTGCGTTGATACGTGGTAGGATGGGGCTTGTAGCACTTGAACTGCTGGTAGGACCAAATGTGATAGGGCGCAGCTCAGGATGCTCACGATTGGCTTGTGAATGCAGGTTCAACAGCGTAGTAGTCTTCATCACAGGTCCGAGCGTTATAAGCGCTGCTCAATAGTAGTTGTTGTCTTTTTCTCTGCGCCCCTCGTCCGATGTCAAGATGCTTGGCGCCAAGCTGAGCGGAAGGGTCGGCCCGAGAATTACCTCTAGTAAAGTACTTTACTCCGTACGTGACAGCAGCCTTCAATATGCAACCTACCTTATCAATTATTGTAAAACTAGGCCTCAAGAGCTGTCTCTTTAACTGTTTCTTATCACATCCAGGAGATGCCAGAACGTTTGATAGCAGAAAAGCAGTGGAAGCATGTGGAAAAGCCACCTTACGTGGCAAGCACTTCGTTGGCTTCTACTTCAAACCACAGGGAAAGGACTCTCGACGTTCTGCCAAATCGGCACACCCACTTTAATCAAACCATCAGGAAGATTGTCGGTGTACCTGTACCAATTATAGTCCATTACATGCAATCGCTCGTTTTACACTCGCTGATACTGCTAACAAGGTCGCTGATCCAAGTTCAATCATTCATACCCATTACTCCAACTCAGCTGGGACCTCTCTACCATCTAATTCAACAGCTGCCGTACAGCTTCTCCAGTAGCCGCGTTCCCTATATGAGTCACCCAACCAATGACGCTGCATGAAGCCCTCCCACTCACCGATAGCGCCCAGTCCCAGGATCCGCATAGCACGCTCATGTACGCTACTAATTCTCGTTTCGAAATGTTCGTCATGGGAGCCTTTCCAAGGTGGATATGGATAGCGGCACTTTACATACTCGACAGCATGGCACATCTCATGCAGCAGCGTGCTGACCATCAGCTCGAGCGGTGAATACTCCATGAAGAAGATGAGCCCGGCATTTAACACTATATGTACCTCTCCACGCTGGAGGAAGCGGCCCTTTCTTGCAAAGCCATAGGGGCAACTATGGGAATCCCTAGGAACAGTTCTGTTTTGGAGGTCTGAATCTGTGGAACAAGTGCTCCACCGAACGCGAACGCGACCGCGTAGGTACCCGCCGAAGAAGACAAGATCGAGGTCGTTGAAGGCTTTGATGGCCAAATCCGGACCGTACGTGCCGCTATGTTTGATGTCTTCGAATATCCGCTGGAGCCTACCAATAGCTCCCCGTTCGGCTGGCTGCACCGCTTTATCTGTTTGGTTCTGCAGTATCAGTTCGGTGGTGAGTGTATTGTCGGTCATGTCTCCAGTGCAGTCGCGCAATGTAAAATGGGAGTGGCGGTGGAAGTCAATGTCGTTCTGGCTACAAGAATACTTTGTGCCATTTCGTGTGCTGAACGGCTTCAGCGCCTCGTAGTACATCTTACGACGCAGAGACACCGATGGCGAGTACATCGACACTTCGAGCCGGCCGCCGTACATTTCATCTGTGAGTTGATGTATAGGTTCGTTGGAAGCTTGGCCGATCATCTCGAGAAAGCGATCCATGACTTCCGCAATCGATCGTGCTGAGCGTATCTGCTAGTATATGCTGCGTATCCTGCTAGCAAAGCCTAGAGGACTGGCTCAGATCGGTCCCCCGAGCGGCGCCCTCCATATATGCAAAATACACATGGAGACATCGAACAAAGGACAAAGACGTTGGGTCTCAAATTAGTAACCTGCATTGTCCTGTTCGGTGAAAGACAAAAGGATTGTGAAAAATAACGAACAAAGACAACTGGAGCCTGAGGTCGGAGGACAAAACGACAATGGTAATAGCGACGGAATTCAAAGTGAGGTGGCCATCCATTGTTCTTCGGGCGATATGGCTGATGCGGTATCGGGGTTTATCTTGAAGAAGGTGGTCTAAAATGAGATGAGGGATTCGGAGACAACGTCGAACAGCGTTGCTCGTTATTTAACCCTTAGGCCACCCGAAACGGACGCCATTATTCAATATAATCCCGCTTTGTCTCACAGGTGGTCTTCAATCATAGTTGCCACTATGATACCTCGTCGCCAACTCCGTTCATCGTTGACCGGATTCATTGGTATCAATCTTCCAGCTGTAATATTGCTAAAGGCGACTACGCTCGGCGTTGTAATACCCACCAACGTGATGCTCATCGGGGCGCCACGCCCCAAAACGATGACAATCCCAGCCTACATCAGCAGTAGCCGCATACCGTCTTAATATCATTCCTTCATCGACTCAACAATGGGGACAATGCTTCGCAATAGCCAGGATGTTGTTGGGAGATGCATTGCCCATCGGAGAAGGGAATAACAATATCTCTCAATCCCAATATGGATCACGTGATGAACGCGCTTCGTCTACTCGGTAGTATACAAAGCGATACCACCACAGGGCCAGACTGATTTAAGAAAAGCTCTTACTCTATGGGGAGCAGGACGACCACATTACTGACTATAAAATTGCAATAATACCGGATGTGACAAGCTCCTCGAACCTCTCAGGTCTACTTTCCTTTGTAGGAAACCACAGCTCGATTACGATTCGTGCGCTGTAACGTTCGAGGTCTTCTTCCGGTTGTGTTTTGCTTCTGCAATCAGTCTCTCTTCGCCAGCCACTCTCTCCTGCAGCTGCGGTATGCTGCTATTCTGAGGTCGCAACGCTATCAAGTCTTGTGTTATTGAAATTGTGTTAAAAGACGGAGACCCTATCACATTTCGTCGTCATCAAGGCTGTGTAGAAGAACGGCCGTACTGTTTCTGTTTCCCATCGCCAAACGTTGTCTCCCAGCAGCTGCGGTATGAGCTATATCGATCCTATTGTCTCCACTCGCCAGATCTGCATTCGAAGAACCCAACCCCCTGCATCACTCACTGTATAGTCGTCGTCACTCCGGGCTGTGTGGAAGAACGGCCGTACTGTTTCTGTTTCCCGTTACCAACCGTTCTCTTCCAGCAGCTGCGGTATCATGCTCTTTCCATGTGACTCGCATATGGATCCTGTTATCTCCGCTAGCTAGATTCGCATTTAGAAGGCCCAAGCCTCTACATCAGCAGTTATATGGTCGTCGTCATTGTAAGTGTAACCACAACGGCCGTATAGTTTCGAATCTCTCTGGAAATAGCAAACGAGCCTGTGCGACGAGCCATCCATTGGTATCGATATGCTCCCAACAATCAGGCTGTGTGAGTATATTCATGGACGTCTCGTATCGCAGTCGCCGCTCCGCGCTTGAGACGTTCTCTTTTGGAGGGTTGCACGATTTTTGCTCTGCTCTCGGAGACATAAAAGGGTTGTCTGCACTCGCATTCTTTGCACGATTCCACCATATCATTCCACACCTGCATCCTCAAATCAGTACAGAGTCCTCCTTTGTACAAGGATCCCAAGCAATAACTTCACATCATACGCACCCACTGAATCCTTGCCACACTGCTCATTCTCCTGGAACGGAGAGCCTCCATCATACAAAGCGAATACCAGGATCGTAAGCTGCGCACTGGACTCACCCATCAATCGTCACCGGAGTTCCCAATTCGCCTTTACGTCGGCCACCGGCGTGCAAAGCAGATACCACAACCGTACGGTGTGCACCAAGCCCACCCACACAGCTTCCACCAAACACCTCTCCACCCTCTACAAAGAAGATCTCCATCTTCCAATATAGCCACTCCAGCTGCCATCTTTGATCACCCTCGAATCCAGTCCTCGGATACCTTTCACTACCACTTCCCGTCTCCCGATACAGCTACATCGACGTCATCATGTCTGGTAAAGGACAAGACCAAGAACGCGGCACAAAGCGAGATGCTCGGAAGCGACCACGAGAATCCACATCGCATGGACGAACTGAGCCATCAAGCCAGGGAGCAGGAGGGGATATCTCTGCAGCGTTGGCCAAGCAAAGAGAAGATTATCAACGAAATTCTGACTTGCAAATGGAGCAACAAGCAGCTGCTGTTGAGCAAAATCCTTTTCGCACGGAAGATATAAGAACATCATTACCAGAGGCACCGGAGCGCGCTTCGACTATTACAGCCAGCCCACCTGGATTGGGTCGTGCGCCAGGTCCTTCAGCAAGCGGCAGATCCCGATCCAGGCCGGATCCTATGTCGATCTCCGCTATCGTTGGAGAGGACGTAGAGAATGCGAAGGCAGGTGGCAAAGGACAAGACATCGGACCCAGCGACCCTAAAGCGGGCAAGACGACCTCGGCCAAGGGTGGAGAGAAATCGCAAGCAAGTGGCAAAGGCGACAGCTCCCTACCCAGTGTGCAACCTGGCAAGGGTAAGGAGAAGCCCGCGACCAAATCAAAAGGCAAAGGCCGCGCTTCTCCAAGTGATGAACCACCCAAGAAGCGACCCGCTGTGGCTCAACCAAGCAGCGGGACCACGCAGCCTGGTAGTCTTTCCCAGAGTGCGGTGGACCCTATTTGGACCGAGGAAGACAAGCTGGAATTGGCTGCCATAAAGTGGTATTTCAATCGACGCATATCGGCCGAAAACATCAGGCCCAAACTCGGAGGGCGGTTCACCGCAGAGAGCATTCGAGAGCAACTGAAGCTATTGGGAACACTCACGGATGTACCAGATACAAGACCCTACAAAGGGAAGGAGGAGAAGACCGTTATCACAATGACTAAACGTGGTAACGGGGTGGTGCAGATTGCGAGTACCTTAAATCGTACAATAGAGGACATTGAAAACAAAATTTCAGAATTATCTGAAACAAACGACCTTACACCGGATCCGGTGTCCATTGGGATAGAGTACGATCCGGAGGGGAAGAAGAAGTGAAATGGTGGTCGGATCATGGGGGCTTGAAAAGAACATGCGATATTGAAATGGACATGGTGCGGAGACGACTGTAGTCAGGAAGCTTGAGAGGTAATAGGATAATAATTGTGCTTTGAAATCGGATACAGGAGTTTGTGGTACTGGAATAATAAAATAGCTTGGAATTAAGATTGATGAGATTGCTTGCGACATTGAGTTTTACGACATTTGCTGGAATTTGGAATTAAATAGACAGGCTTGCGAAGATAGAAGAAAATATAGACTAAAACCCTTCACTTTGTTCCAAAGAGTAGAGATTACTATACATGCTCGGACTGTGTCTACTTACGGGGAAATCATGTGACATTTCAAGTCCTGAAGCGCGTCTCCAGAGCACCTTCCTGAATTGAGGAGAGTAACTTGAAGTAGAGCTGGCTAGATGGGCAATACCAACTTAGAGACTTTCTTGATATGTATCGCAAGTTCAAGGTGATTGGTCTCCACGTTCGACTATGTATTCCAATAGGTATGATTCATTCCCAGTGATCTGTCCCAGTCCAAGACGTCCTCAATGCCGCCCTTAGCCAACCTCTCGAGCCGCTGCAGCCTGGGCTGTGATTATCAGTATGAACTGATGATAATTGGGCCTTGAGATCTGAGGCTTCCCATATGGGACCATGGGTTTGATCAATCAGTGCATGTTGTACAAAAGATAGAGAGCATCAGAGGTGGCACAGAGGAAAACGCCAAGCTCTGATTACATAAAGACCTCCTGCCAATCATGTGGCTCAGGAAGATAATTAGTCAGAAGACGCTAGACTTGGATGCCGAGGATTAGACTTGAAGAAGTTCCTGCTCCTTCTTCTTACGCACCACTCTTCATCAATGAATCCTTGGGCTTATCAGTAGCCAACTATTGTTCCTTGCACTGAGACCGAAGAGACGTCTTGATGATTGTTAGGCGCCCGCTAGCTGTTCAGCACAACATACCATGGCTTTACCGGTACGACTGGTGATGATCCCACAGCCGGCAGATCCAGTCAAAGGACCAAGTACAGCATAGCTCCCCAGAGCACAAAGCGAACGCATCCAGTGACAACTCATAAGCCGAGGTCTTCAGCTTCTAATAGATGAGAGTGGGGGTACCTGATCTCGCCTCAGTGATCGCTTCCGATTTCTCCGAGTGGGTGTGCAGAGCTACACGCGCGCGCATCGTAACGCTGCATTATCTGGCCAGCCAGCGCTAGCGAGCATCCCCATGCATTCTGCAGGAACGACTCCCATCTGCGAACACATCGAGCCGCTTTTCAAGAACGCTGGCTCTTGCCTTCGGGGAACTCAGAAGGAACAGTCAATGCTTGGAACAAGGAATCGGCTGGCAGAATCTATGGGGAGTGTTCGAACGATCATAGAAGATTGGCAGGGTACCGTGAGATCATGAACTCAAGCATGAATCAAAAAGGCACGCGCCGCCGGGGATTGCACTTCGCGGGACGGCTCGACGTTGATCGAGAGATAGACCAAGACACGGGAAGGGGAACTCGGAGCTAGACCACGCCATGTCTCAAAGAAAGATCTGATTGTTTGAGTCTAATTGTCGGCTAGGCCATGTATGCACGATGGGGTACGGACCCAAATCTGCAGCTTGCTCACACATGCGCCAATAGGACCTTGTGTTTGTTTTGGTGCCGTGCCTACTACTGCGCATACGCCACAGAGGTACCTTGCACATCTACTCGGCCAGAGCTAATGCTTCCGCCATGACCACGAAGTGTGGGTGCATTAGTGACGTCGTCAAGAGATACAAACTATGCCTAACGTCGTGTACGGAATTACGGTGCACTCGATGTAGGAAACATCTTGCAAGATGAAGCAGGAGACTTTTGCCCCTTCCTTAGGCGGCGACATTGACAAAGGATGGGCCATCCTGTCTGTCTGCTGGGCATTTGTCCTCTGCGCTTTCATATCGACAGCCTTGCGCGTGTGGGTCCGTGCAAGGCTCACGCACAATTTGGGTGTGGATGATGCTGTGATGGCATTGGCTATGGTTGGCGCAGCCTATTCCAGTCTACAGAACCTGCTGACGCCTGCGTAGGCCACTACGATACTCGGCGCGAGCTTCATCACAGCCGAAGTGGTCAATGGTCTCGGCCGCCATGAGTACTATCTGACTGCATCCCAACGCCGCAACTTTCAAGCTATCGGGTGGGCAGACTGGGTGCAAGTGTTCATCACGCTTGCTTTGACCAAGATCTCGATCTGTTTGTTCCTTTTGCGTATCGTCAGCACGGGCAGGGTCAAGGCAGCGATGTTTACGATTATTGGGGTCACGACACTGTTCACGAGCGTGTGCGTCTTTCTATTCTTGGGGGTCTGCAGACCGTTGAAAGCGTACTGGGACGTCAGAGTTGATGGGAAGTGTTTGAACAATCCACAGGTGGAAGGTGTGATTATTGCTCAGGGAGGTATATTGCCGTGAGCTGCTTCAACGTCGTTGGGCGCTAATCGCCAAGTCAGTACTGTCGATTGTCACAGATCTCGTTTGCGCTGCGCTTCCAGTGATCTTTCTAAGAGACCTCCAGATCAACAGACAGACCAAGATCGGGTTATGTACGCTGATGGGCCTGGGCGTGATGTGAGTCCATCGCTCCCAAGAACGTGGCTTGACAAGAACCATAGTGACAAAATACACAGTACTGCCATCTGTTGCACTGTCCGGACCGCTCTATCCGGTGCCATCACAGACGAGGATCTAAGCTGTGAGTGCATGTTCCTGAAGCAGACTTGAATGCCAGTCAAATTAACGAGCCATGACAGGGTCCATCACATCCAACGTCGGCTGGCGACTACCAGAGGTCAACATCGGCATAGTCTGCGCCAATGCTCCACTCTTGCGACCACTCTACCTTTTCTCCCGTGGCCGCCTGCGCACTCAACGCACGGTCAGTGCCATGACCGGCAAGAGTGGGGAGCGCATCTGGCCCAAGAATTCGAGGAACATGAAACTTTCGCCGATGGGCCCAGGATCAGACTGGCATCATGGGCCTGAGGATACGACAGCGGAAATTGAGATGGGGTTGCCGATACATGGGAGTCCGGAGGAGGAACAGCAGCCTCCCCCAGCCTCTCCAGTGAAAGAAAAGCCGTGGTTCTCGAGTCGGATGGGCAAGAATTAATGATGTTCGAGGCGTGGGTCGGAAGTTATGAAGAGCCGCTAGTTACGATACAGCAGAGACGAAGGAGAAGCTTGCATTGCATATCTTACTTTGGTGCGCTGATGTCGAGGCAGGTATCCTATCTCATCAGACTCCATTCAAGCATGCCACATAGCGTAGAAGTAAATCAGTCTCCTCACGTTCAGAATGATCTCTCCATCTCAAATGACGTCTCGGTGTATTTCATATCCACCACATGGTGCCATGTCTTTCCCTCGCTTCAAACATCTCATGCAGCTCCAATGGGGCTCTTTCAAAAGAGTGCATAGTGCCGCTTTTACTCATGAAGAGCCTCAGTATCCCGTCTTTCGCAAAAAGAGCCTCCATCCCCATCTTCACCCTAAGTACAACCCCCAAAACAGTGGCCACCCAATCCCGAAATCAATTCACCCCTCACTCACTCACTCTCTCCCCCGAATACATAATCTCATAACTCCAAATCCAACAATGGGAGAGGTAGCCGAGTTTTCGGACGTCGCCGTTAGACGCAATGACTTCTTAGCCCCATCCCTACCCTCCACTCACCCCGATGGGGTGTGGTGTCAAACTTGAATTCCCCGGTTCGGGCTTGCTCGTTCCGGGGCCCTACCTTCTACCCTCACCCATGACTCGCTCTGGGTGTTGCGATATCTTCTTGTGCCTTCGCCTATGTTTCATGATGGGTGTTGTGTATTGTTCTATCTTGTATAGGATTACTTTTTACTGAGGTCGTGATGGTGGGATGCTGATTTGATGCGTTGGATTGATGGTTTAGTGGAATATAGTTTATGTGACTGCTATTACGAGACCATGTACTCTAAATTACAGACTTCAATTAATCTGCGTCATACTGATAGCGACGCGAACATTATGGGAAAATTTATCAGTACCGTAGAATAATTTGGGCGGCAAGAATGATTTTGTATTCCTGGGCGTAAGATAAAGATCTTTAAATCTAGTACTCGTGCTATCTCTCGTCTTTGGCTTTGATCAGCTACCTCCAATGTCGACGAAGAGGCATGGAATAGTGATAGGCATGGTATACAAACGTAGACACCAGTCGAGGTACTTTTACAAATAATCTAGAACAGGTTAGGAAACCTTGATAAATAATTTCATTTCAGAATATATAAACTAATAACTCCTAAACTTTTAGGAGAGGTGGTTGAGTGGTCGAGACGTCGATTTGGCAGACGCAATGACCGCTTAGCCCCTCTCCTGCCTTCCACTCACCCCGTTGGGGTGTTGTGTCAAAAATAAATGCCAGAGTACGGTTCCGAGCGCGTGAAACCGCTTAGGGCCCCCTTTTTTTTTTGCTTACCTTCAGAGGGTTAGCTATGGTAAAGTATCTAGAGATCATGAGGCTGACTCTCACCCCTCTTAGTACTCTCACCCCTCTCAGCATTCCCAGTACTCTCCCACCACTCTCACCCCTCTCACCACTCTCACCACTCTCACTACCATCACAAACCCTCAACCCCATCACACTCCTTCCTCATCCTCCATTGCCAAACGCTTCATCCCCCATCGCCAAACCAATAACAAAACACCTTCCTCACAACCCCATCCCCTCAACCTCGCTACATCACTGTCTCTCTGCCTGAGAATGAAGGCTCTTGAAGCGATTGAGTTGGTGGATGTACGTGATGGAAACGTTTGCTCTCAAAGAGTTTTGCGGCATAGGAGTCAATGGGTAGAGGTGTATGCTAACGAATACGTGATACAAAGCAGTATACACGTCTGCGTTCTCTGGCATACAAACCCCCCCTTTCCATATAACAGTCATCAAAAAGGCCAATCCACTCGATTAGATAGCCGCACATGCTCTAATACTCGAACCCACTAAGGCTTGCAGATGTCGTGATAGCGGAAGTGCTGCTCCCACCCTTTCAAAGAAGGCCCGCTCGTGACGATAAGCATGGGGGAATAATGGATCGATACCTAGCGAAGCCGAGGTAAGAATTGGTAGTACCAAGCGTCCAATCCTAGTGTTTCAACTGCATGTTTGACTTAAACGAAGAATGCGCCAGTAGACGTGCGCTTAATGGATTTGGCAGCAGAGACAACACTCCAAGTCTCCCATCCAAAGTACTACTAAATCCCTATCCCTAAGTGCGGCTCTCACCCTTTTGACGATGTCAAGCTCTTGACCTTCAAATGCGGGAATGTTAGATCGATACTTGGCAGAGAAGATACACAAAGTGGTAGTATCAAGCCTCCGATCCTAGGTTTTCAACTACTTGTTTGGCTTAAACGAAAGAGATGCGCCTGAGGACCTGCCCTCGATGAACGCGGAAGAAGAGACAACGCTTTAAATCTCGTGTCCAAAGCACAACCACCTCCCCCGTCCCCCCAACCAACCTAACCCCCGCCCAGCAAT